>Ga0214917_10000076_pt1 | contig 111237 bp, 128 predicted proteins | sample LL_1208_BB_MetaG_FD_177983 | JGI IMG/M metagenome (GOLD analysis project Ga0214917, IMG submission 177983) | Freshwater microbial communities from Lake Lanier, Atlanta, Georgia, United States - LL_1208_BB | ecosystem: Environmental > Aquatic > Freshwater > Lake | place: USA: Georgia... | reverse complement strand
TGAGGTATCTAACCAAACACAAACTCTTGTTTCCCAAGATGATCTTACCCAAATATTTGTGTGATCTCCTCTATATTTTTGTGGATTTTTAGGTTTCCACTTATAAGGTTCAGGTTTTGCCATAGTCTATTTCAAATAATTCACAAAGTTGTTTATCCATTTTTTCATTATATTCAATTAAATAATTTGGAAACTGTGATCCATATTTTTCAATAATAGTATTCATTCTTTTTCTGAAAATAGAAGAAACTTGTTCATCCGTAGCATTTTCCCAAAAATCAATTAAAGGTTTTACAAGTTCTTTAGTTTTTTCTTTTTTTTCTTCGTCTGATAATTTATTAATCCAACCAAATTTTTGTTTTCTTTCTTCAATTGACATTTTTGATACAGTTTCTTTTTTTGTATCTTTCATCTTATTAATAATTTCTTTTTTTTCTCCGTTAGCTTCTCTTTTTTCCCATTCTCTTTTCATATTATTTTTTACTTTTTCCAAAAATAATTTATTTCTTTCTTCATCATTTTTTAAATTTTTTCTAAAAAGTTTAGCACTACAAGATTGGGAACAAGTTTTCGAGTATCCCACACCGATTCCTACATATTTTGTTTCTTGTCGGCAAATAACACACAAACCATCTGTGCATTTTTTAATATAATTATCGTAATAATCTTTTATTTTTATCTTGTGTGCATCTCTTATGTGCTTTGACAATTTTCTGAGATTGTCAGAACTGTGATTGCAAATTTGACATTTCATTATTTTTTACTCCTTTATTTTTATTTATAAAGGAACTGAAATTAATGAAAAAATAAAGCTTTCGGGATTTGTTGGTCTAAATATTCCAGAATATGCCATAAATATATATATAATCTTCTCTAGAAAGTAATATGGCAATCATTTCAATTCCAACATCTGTAGGTGGACTGACCGTACCTGGTGCTGCACTTAAGGGTCCCTTGGGTAAGCTTTTTAAATCAAAGTATGATTCAGAATTTCATCAATACCCAAGAGATTTAACCTCGACACAAAAAGGACATTACATTAAATTTTCAATTAATGAAGTGAAACCAATTGGATATGAGGAGGGCAAAAAATATGGTATTAGCGAATTATTTGAAGGTGCAAAAAATAGTATATCAAATATAACAAACGCTGCGATACAAACAAAAAGTCTAGACGGAACTTTTAATGCTGTTCAGCAAAATTTCAATTTAAGTTTAAAAAAAAGGACATCTAAAGTAAAAGCAACAATTGCTCTTTATATGCCAGATACGGTAAATTTTACAAATTCCGCAAGTTATGGAAATTTAAGTTTGAGAGATGTTGCAATGGAATTAGCTAACGCATCAAAAAGCATTCCAATAGTTGGTGGTGTAGTTGGTGGTGTAGCCGGTGCAGCAACTTCAATTGCTCAAGCAGATACAACAAAACTTTTTCTTGCAACACAAGGTCTAGCTATCAATCCACAAGAACAATTATTGTTTGATGGAATAGACTTTAGAACATATCAGATGGCATTTACATTTACGCCTTATTCTAAAGATGAAGCAGACACAGTAAAGAAAATTATACAACTTTTCAGATCACATGCAGCACCAAGATTAGTTCCTGGTGGAGTTGGTTCGGGTATGTTTTTTATTCCTCCTTCAACTTTCAATTTAGATTTCTTATTTAACGGAAAACCAAACCAGAACATTTCAAAAGTTGCTGAGAGTGTAATCGAAAGTATTGATGTGAATTATTCACCTAACGGTTGGGCAGCACATACAGATGGTGCACCAGTTCAAACAACACTCACAATCGGTTTTAAAGAAATTGAACTTATTGATAGAATTAAAATTGAAAAAGACGGATTCTAAAAATGCAGTATTTTGACACTTTACCTAAGATCATATCAACTGATGCCAATAAGGTATCAATGATATTAACAAACTTGGTGGCAAGATGTAGCATTGTTCCCAAGATACTGTCAAATCCTTTAGTCTACTATGAGTATGACATACAAGAGGGCGATACACCTGAAATCGTTGCACACAAATATTATGATGATATGTATCGTTATTGGATCATTCTGCTTGCAAATAAAATTAGTGATCCACAATGGGATTGGCCATTAGATTCAAATAATTTCAATAGATACATGCAAGATAAGTATCCGTCTATTGATCCAAAATCAGTTATTCAACATTATGAAAAAATAATCACTCAAGTCGATAACATGAGTCGTACTACTACAACGACTACCGTAATTATCGATGAGGATACATATAACACACTTGTTGAAAGTACCAACACATACAATTTACCATCAGGAAGTGTAACTGTTTCCGTACAAAAAAATGCCGTGAGTGTCTATGATTATGAGGTTTCTTTAAATGAGTCTAAAAGAAAAATCAAAATTGTAAACTACATTTACGCAAATCAATTAGAAGAAGAATTTACTAAGTTAATGACTTAATTATGAATCCATTGTCTCAACCAGCACCAACAGATTCACCTGGTGCATATTATCCTCAAGATTTTTCATTAAAGACACTCAATCTTTTAACCGGAAACGGAAAAAAAATAGAGTTGAAAAAACTCATGGTTGATATGTCTTACTATGAAGACATTTACACATTTTGTTCGTCTGGTTATATTTCATTGATTGATGCTCAGGGTTTTGTTGAATTGTTAAGAATTACAGGTAACGAATATCTAGAAGTTAATTTTGGTAAAGTTAAAAACGGAAAAAACTCGACAGATCAATTGTTCAGAGTTTATAAAATTGATAATAAAATTCCAAGTGGAAATAATAATTCAGAAGGTTTCACACTCTATTTCTGTTCAGAAGAACTTTTATTATCCGAACAAACAAAGATATCAAAAGCATATATCGGTCAAAAAATTTCAGACATTGTTGAAGACATTTTAACAGAAAAATTAAAAGTTAAAACTGATAAAATAAACAGAATTGAACCAACAACCGGTATGTACGATTTTACGATACCTAAAATGAAGGCTTTTGAAGCAATCAGCTGGATATCAACATATGCAAGACCACAAAAATATAATTTTGGTGCAGATATGTTATTCTTTGAGACAAAAGACGGATACAATTTCAGGTCTTTACAGTCAATGTTCAAAGATGAGATTTATGCAACCTACAAATATGAACCTAAAAATCTAAGTGATGATGAACAAAGTTTTCAAGATAAAACTTTAAATGTTTTACAGTATGAAATTGGAAAAGCCTATGATGCGCTTAGTGATATTGCGTCAGGAATTTTTGCGAATCGTTTAGTTTCAATTGATCCACTCACAAGATCATTTAATGTAACGGATTTTAATTTAAAGAGTTTCGAAAAAGTTGCTGAAAAATTAAATAACAGTTCGATACTCAAGCAGTTACAAAATAGATTAGGCAAAGTTCAAAATGAATCTCCCGAAAGTGTACTAAAAGTTATGACGGGAAATTCCAATCAGAGTTTAGTACCATACATCAAAGAGAAAGAAGGTGGAATTGCAAAAGATATATTTGCAGAAGTTTATGTTCCACTTAGAACTGCACAAATATCTTTAGCTAATTTTACAAATATGAAAATTGTTGTGCCTGGTGATCCTGGTATTACCGCAGGAAGAACAATACAATTTAACTTACCTACACTAAAACCTTCTACAAACAAAAAAGAACTCGATAAATTCTTGTCTGGAAAATATCTTGTTGTAGCAGTCAGACACACCATACAAGCAAGAGGTGTCTATCAAACCGTAATGGAAATAGCAAAAGACAGTTCACCTACAGAATTTGATCAGATTAATAATGGTGATCCTAATATTAAAGGAGCTGTCACCGCATGATGAATAATTTTATCGGAAAAGATGGTTTCTTTTGGTGGTTAGGCGTTGTCGAAGATCGTGATGATCCTTTGGGTCTAGGTCGTGTTCGTGTGAGAATGTTTGGTCATCATACCGACAATAAAGAAGAATTACCAACAGAAGGATTATCTTGGGCTCTACCTTGTTTGCCACCAAACGGATCAATGACAGATGGAACACCAGTTATCGGTGATTATGCGTTTGGTTTTTTTACTGACGGTTCTTCTTCTCAATCGCCTGTTATCATCGGTGTATTTCCTGGTATACCAAAAAATGGACCAAGCGAGTCAAAAGGATTTTCAGAGGGCACATTCTATCCAGTCGGAGAACCTACAACAAGTAGATTATTTCGTAATGAGAAAATCAATGAATCTCCTATTGGTTATCACAACAGTAATTTAGACACTAATGTTCCAACAGCAACAGGAGGTTATTGGAGTGAACCTGCATCCAAGTACAATGCGAAAAATCCATATAACAGAGTAGTTGAGACAGAATCTGGTCATGTATTTGAAATGGATGATACTCCAGGTGCAGAAAGAATACAACTTGCACATAGAGCAAACACTTTCTTTGAAATTGCACCGGACGGATCAAAAGTCACTAAAGTTGCAGGAAAAAATTACGAAATTTACTTATCGGACAATAATGTTCACATCAAAGGTGCATGTAATATAACTGTAGATGGTAATGTAACTCTTTTAACAAATGGTTCATTTACAGGAAAAGCTTCATCATTTAACTTTATTGGTGATGTAAACGTTACAGGTCAAGTTGTTGCAAGTGGTGATGTGATAGGTGCAGGAATTAGTTTAGATAATCACACACATTCTGATCCACAGGGCGGAAAAACTGGACCACCAAGTTAAAAGCGTTTTCGGATTTAGTGATAAATAAAACATGGCAACTTTAACTAAAATATATTCAGATTTGGACTTCACGTTCACCAAAAAACCGGTGGTGGGTGATGTTGCTCTCAGTTTTGATAATCAAGCGGTCATTCGTTCAATTCGCAATTTATTATCGACAAAACATTACGAAAGACCTTTTGATCCGGACATTGGTTCAAACCTAGATGCGTTGTTATTTGAGAACATTTCAGGTATTACATCTTCTTCATTAGAAAATGAAATTAGAACAACAATTGAAAATTACGAACCTAGGGCTTTGATTGACAATATTACTGTTTCTCCTAATACAGATCAAAATGCTTATAATGTAACTATTACTTTTTATATAGAAAATGCAACATTGCCGACAACCGTAACACTCCTTTTAGAGAGAAATAGATAAAATGGCTGCAAATACTGGTATTAATATAACAGATTTGGATTTTAACACAATTAAAACCAATCTGAAAACATTTTTACAATCTCAGGACACGTTAAAAGACTACAACTACGAAGGTTCTGCACTTTCTGTTTTACTGGATGTTCTCGCATACAATACACAGTATAATGCATATTACTTGAATATGGTTGCAAATGAGTTGTTTTTAGATTCCGCAATTCAAAGATCGTCCGTTGTTTCTCAGGCTAAATTATTAAATTACATACCAAAATCTTCTATTGCACCATCAGCTGTCATTAATTTAAAAGTCAATCAAGTCACAGATACTTCTTTGACATTGCCAAAATTTACAAATTTTATATCTGAATCTATTGATGGTGTCAATTATAATTTTGTAACTTCAGATTCAACAACAGTCAATGTTACGAATAATACTGCACAGTTTAATAATATTGTTTTAAAACAGGGTCTTCCTTCTTCAATTTCTTATACTGTTGATTCAATTACAAATCCAAAATACACATTTAAAATACCTGATGTGAATGTTGATACTTCCACATTAACAGTTTCGGTCAAAGAATCATCATCAAATAATTCTTATAACATATACAACCTCGCTTCAAATTATCTAACACTCGAATCGGATTCTCTTGTATATTTCTTGCAAGAAGGAATTGATGGTTATTATGAGATATATTTTGGTGATAATGTTTTAGGTAAGCAACTAACTGATGGTAACATCGTTACACTTACTTACGTTATTACACAAGGCACCGCAGCCGCAGGTGCAAACAACTTTGTATTGATGGATCCAATTTCTGGTTATTCAAATACAGTTGTTTATCCGATTACTGCAACATCACAAGGCGGATCAAAAGAATCGATTGATTCAATTAAATTCCAAGCGCCAAAATCTTATGCAGCTCAAAGTCGTGCGGTTACAAAAGAAGATTACATTACAGCAATTCAACAAAATAATTTAGGTTATTCTTTTGATGCAGTAAGTGTTTGGGGTGGTCAAGAAAATGCAACTCCAGTTTACGGTCAAGTATTCATTTCTGTTAAACCAGCTGGTGCATATTCTTTGACACAAACACAAAAACAAAGATTAATTAATGATGTAATTAAACCAATCTCAGTTATGACGGTTGAACCAACCATTGTTGATCCTGACTATACTTATTTACAAATTACTGCAAATATTTATTATGATCCGAAAAAAACATCATCTTCTTCCGCACAGATTGAAAATTCTGTCAGAACGGCAATTTATAATCTTGCATCAACATCATTAAACACATTCAATTCAACTTTTAAATCTTCTGAATTTAATAATGCAATCAATTTGGCGGATCCTTCAATCATCACAAATGAAATTATTTTGCAAGTACAAAAGAAGTTTCTGCCAAATTTATCAACACCAACCACATATAGATTATACTATGGTGCACCACTCAAACGAGGAATGTTCTTGAGTGGTATCAATAGTAATCCAAGTTTACAATTTAGAGATCCAATCAATTTAGAAAATATTATCGATGGTGTTTTTATTGAAGAAGTTCCAACATCGACAGGTGGTGTAGAATCAATTGCAGTCATAAATCCTGGTTTTGGTTATCAATATGCACCTACAGTTTCAATTTTAGGTGATGGAACAGGTGCAACAGCACAAGCAATCATCAATTCAAACGGAACAATTAGAGAAATTAAAGTATTAGCAAAGGGTACAGGATATACAAGTGCAATTGTATCTATAACTCCTGTTGCTGGTGACACAACCGGACAATTAGGTGCAGCAACAGTAACACTTGAAGGTCGATACGGAGCACTCAGAACATATTACTATAATGACAGTAATGTAAAAACTATTTTCAATAATAATGTTGGTATAGTTGATTATACTGAAGGTGTTATCACTTTAAATTCTTTTAATCCTTATGGTGTGGATAATCCTTTGGGTCAATTAACAGTTTCTGCAAATCCTACAACATCAATCATTTCTTCAACGTATAATAGAATTATTACAGTTGATCCATATGACCCAAATGCTATTGTTGTGAATGTTACAGCTAAGACAACATGATAACGAGCGAACAAAAAACCTCTCTACTCATACCCTCTCAACTTCCCGAATTCGTTCGGGATAATCCTGACTATGCCAATTTTACTTTGTTTTTACAGGCATACTATGAGTGGTTGGAAGAAAATAATCAAGTAACGGAAAGATCAAAGAATCTTTTAAGTTATAAAGATATTGATACGACAACAAATGATTTTTTGGATTATTTTGTCAACGATTTTCTGCCCTATTTTCCAAAAGAAACATTAATTAGTCAACAAGAAGCTGTTAAAGTTGCAAGACAATTGTATCAGTCAAAAGGTACACCCGCATCTTATCAATTTCTTTTTAGAATACTTTATAACTCCGACTTTGATATATTTTACACAAAAGATGCTGTACTTAAAGCATCTTCCGGTACATGGTATGTTGCAAAGAGTTTAAAATTAAACACTCTTGATCCTAATTTTCTAAACGTAAAAAATTATCGTTTGTTTGGTGAGTTGACAAAATCGATTGCAACAGTTGAAACAACTGTTATTGCAGGAACAAAAACAGAAGTTTTCATTTCAGACATCCAAAGATTGTTTCAGTCTGGTGAGTTTGTTCGTGTTGTTGATAGTAACAATCAAGATGTACTTTTTGATGGACAACCACTTAGAGCCAAAGTTGTTGGTCAAATTAGTCAAATTAAAATAGATCCGAAAAATAGAGGACTTTTATATCAAACTGGTGATCCAGTGATTGTTTATAATGGCCTAGCATCAAATACCGACATTGGTGCTGTTGCACAAGTCGGAGCAACAACGTCAGGATCAATTCAAAGTATTCAAGTCGTTAATGGAGGTTATGGTTATTCTTTACTACCAAATACATACGTGACGATTAAAAATGCTCCGGGTGCTGCAGCAATAGTCACATCACTCGATCCTAATCCACAAAAAACAGCAAACGTAGCTATAGTTCCTGTTGATACAATAAATTTAAAGAGATTTATTAAATTAAGTAATTCCAATTATTTTTTCTCGAATACAGCAGTATCAAACATCAACACAACTTTAGCTGAAGCTTTTTCTTTTACTTCTTTTTCGTTATATCCAATATCCACACTTACTGTAACAAATGGTGGAGGAGGTGTCACAAGTATTCCTCAAGTTTCTGCAATTTCAACATATCAAAATGAGGTAAGTAATACAGCTTTCATATCTTCACTTGGTATTTTAGCTCCAATTCAAATTACAAATGGCGGAAAAGGATATCAAGCAAATGACATCATTGTATTTTCTGGTGGTTCAGGTCACGGAGCTCGAGCAAATGTTATTTCCGTTAATGCAACAGGATCAATAATTAATGTTGCATATGTGGCAAGTCAAACAAAAACATATCCTTTAGGAGGTATGGGTTATAGATCAACTGATTTACCTAGTTTATCCGTAAATTCCTCTAATGTTCAAGCGACAGGTGCAAGTCTGTATGTACCTGGTATTTTAGGAGAAGGTGCGACATTTTCAGTTGTTGCGGATAGAATTGGTGCTGTCACGACAATTGATATTACTAATCCTGGTGAAGATTACATTTCAACACCTAGTGTTTCACTTAAAATTCAAGATATTGTTGTATCAAACGTGAACATATTAAATGCTCCACAAAAAGGTGATGTTGCATATCAGGGCACAAGTATTAATACCGCCACTTACACATCAACAGTTAATTCCGCATCATTACTTGCACCCGATGCAAATTCAGAATTGTCTCTTTATAATTTAAGAGTATTTAATTATAATTCATTGCCAGACCCAACAAAACCAATAAAAATTGGTGTCGGAAAAAATATCAATTTGATCATGGCAAATACTGCTTATAACGAAAATTATAACAGTAATGGTGTGAGAATTTACGGTGATGGTTCCGCAAAAGCAAATGCATCTTTCTTGAATGGTCTTGTGATTAGTCAGGGTCAATACTTAACCTCACAAGGACAACCAAGTTCTTTTGATGTGTTGCAGAGTCAAAATTACAATAACTTCACATATCAAATCACAGTCGAAAAAGAAATTGCAAAGTATCGTGATGTGTTATTGAGTTTGTTGCATCCGACAGGCATGAAAGTTCTCGGTCGTTATGCATTGAAATCTAATAATGCAATGAGTTATCACGGCCTTGAGGCTCTTTACCAAGGATACCCAATAAGTTATTACACTGGATATCTTGCAACAAGTGCTCAGATTCTTGCTGATTTTACAAACAAAAGTAATAATATTATCAGAATCAACAATTTGGCAGGTTCTGATATTTCTACATTTATTTTTCCAAATACAAGTTATATTGCAATTACTCCACAACACGGACCAAATGTTTTTTCTGATGTGATTTCTGTTAATGTTGCATCGAATACAATTACGATTGGCAGCAACACATGGTTGACTTATGCAAATGTTGCTCTTATAACCGGAAACTCAGGATCCAACGTCATAAATATAACATCGTTAACTGGTGCATATGATATTATCAACAACGGAAATTATAGCAATACAACATATCCTTTGATGGATATTGTATATGCAGGTGATACTGTTTTAGTTGCAAACAATACAAGTAAATCAGTTTCAAGTGTTGATTATATCAATGGTAAAATATATTTAACAAGTAATTTGAGTGCAAATGCAAATTCTTATTTGGCAGTAAATAGAACTTTCGAAACAACTAATGTAAGAATTTTTGGTCCTATCGGTCAACAATATATTCCAGAACTTATAACAGAAGACGGCAGGACACTAACAACGGAAAATGGATATACAATCCTATTGGGGTAATAGAAAATGAGTTCAGTAAAAATATCACAATTATCGGCAATTTCACAACTTAATTCAAATACGTCGAATACGTTATTTGTTGGTGTTGACATTCCTTCTGGTGTGACAGGAAAATTTACTGCACACACAATTGCACAAGGTTTATTTTCAAATGAAGTTTTGAATGTTGGTGGTAATCCCGTTCAATATCAAAATGTGGTCGGTCAATTTTCTGGAAATTCTGTAACGTATTTACAAATCAATAATCAAAATTTTGATGCAAATGGTTCGGCCGACTATGTTGCTTCAACAAGTGACAGTAATAATGCAAATAGTTTTATTGATATGGGTATCAATGGTCGGTTATTTTCCGATCCAGAATATTCTTCAATGAAACCATATGATGGTTATTTGTTTTCTTATGGTCAATCAAACGTAAGTTATACGGGCAATTTGATTGTTGGTACTGCATCCGCAAACGCTAACGTAGTAATTATTGCAGGCGGAACACTTTCAGGTAACGTTGTCGGTAGAATCAGTCCTTCGGTTTTTGACTTTTTGAAAAATCTAAGAGTGACAGGTACAATTGCACCATCACAAGGAATTATTTACGCTGACGGAACAACACAAAACACATCACCTTTAGCTTCAGGAACATATGCAAATTCTGCTTTTGTTGCAGCTAATAGTGCAGGTTCTTATGCAAACTCAGCGTTTATAAAAGCCAATTCAGCCTTTGCGTTGACAAATACCGCAGTACAAAATACAAGTGTCATCAATATCAATTCTTTGACACTCACAGGAAACTTGATTGCAAATGGACTAAATCAATCAGCATCTATTGATAATATTACATCCAATAATGTAATCTTCAATAGAGACATAACAGTTTCAGGAACAGTTTATGCAAACGATTTTATCTACACAACAAAAAGTTATTCAGGAAATCAAACAGCACTAACATTAAATTTTAATAATGATAATTGGTCTCGAGCAAATATTGCAGCAAATTTTGCAGCAACTCTCGCTAATTTTGTTCCAGGAAGTGAAATAATTTTATTTATTACCAATGTATCGACTGGTCCAGGTTCAACACATACTATAACCCACGGATGTTCTGCAATTAATTCAAGTGTTGGTTCGACTACATTTTCACTCGGAGGCGGAACAACCGCAATATTAAAATATTATTCTTTTAGTACAACACTAGCAAATACATACGTTTCTGTCTCATATTCGTAATAAATAAATCATGTCAAATAAAAACATAATCACTACTGAAGCTAAGGTTGTACAAGTCCAACAGGTATATTATTCACCTGTTGCGGTTGTTCCACCCAATATTGATATACCATTGGGTACAATATATTGTTTCTTGTCAAAGGTTGATCCTTGGGACGATGAAAACAATCCTCCCCTTCCTGCTTCTGATCAAAAATCACTTAAGCAAGTTTTTAAAAATATTTTTGCGGTAAAATTAATTAAAACAAGTGATATATCACCGGTCATTGAAAGAATTGATTGGAGTTCTGGTATTGTTTACAGTTATTATCGTGACGATATTAACATGATTGAACAGGACGAAAACGGAAATCTTGTCAATAAGTTTTATGTAAAAAACAAATACGATCAAGTTTTCAAATGTCTTTGGAACAATAACGGTACACCATCTACAGTAGAACCTTATTTTGAACCAGGTTCATATGGTACCAACAATATTTTCAAAGGTGCAGATAATTACAAGTGGAAATACATTTACACAATTGACACCGGACTAAAAGTTAAGTTCATGGACAAAACATGGATTCCAGTAACAGTTGGTTCGAACACACCAAACCCACTACTAACTTCAGCTGGTGCAGGAAGTATTGATGCAATTAATGTTACAAATGGCGGATCAGGATATGACCCTGCAAATTCATTTGTAACTATAACGGTTACAGGTGATGGAACAGGTGCAGTTGCAACAGCAAATGTTGTTGGTGGTGTAATACAAGATGTGATTGTAGTTTCACCTGGTAGTAATTACACATATGCAAACGTTTCAATCACATCAACTGTAGGATCTAATGCATCTGCTTTTGCACCGACATCACCAATTGGTGGTCACGGTTTTGATCCTATCTCCGAGTTAGGATGTTCACATATTATGTTTACAACTGAGTTTAATGGTAGTGAGGGTGGTGTTATACCAACCGACATAGATTTTCATCAAGTTGGATTGATGGTAAATCCGACCACAAAAGAATTAAGCCCTAATCCAGCTAACGGAACAATATATAGAACAACAACAGACTTTATTGTTGCTCCCGGATTTGGTGTTTATACTGCGGACGAGACAGTTTATCAAGGAACCAGTCTCGAAACAGCAACATTTACTGCAAAAGTTTTGAGTTTTAATACCTCAACCAATGTGGTTAATCTAATAAATATAACAGGAACTCCGATAACCAATTCACCTGTTTTCGGAAACACATCAAAAACTACTAGAACATTGCTGACTTATAGCACTCCAAATTTTGTTATTTACTCTGGTTATATTTCTTTTATTGAAAATAGAACTGGTGTACAAAGAAGTGCGGATGGTATTGAGCAATTTCGTTTTGTATTAGGTTATTAAAGGAAAAAAATGTCTCTGAATTTCAACGTAGAACCATATTATGACGATTTCGACCAGACAAAGAATTTTCACCGTATTCTTTTTAAGCCGGGCGCTGCTGTTCAGGCTAGAGAATTAACACAGTCGCAGACAATTCTTCAGGACCAAATTACAAAATTTGCAGATAACATTTTTAAACAAAATTCACCCGTAACCGGTGGACAAATAACCACAAACTTTAATTGTTTTTATATTAAACTACAAGAGACATATAATAATTCTCCCATCGATGTAACGAAATTTGAAGGTCTTTTAGTTCAAAATGCAACAGGTACAGTTATTGCTCAGGTATTAGCAGTAGCTGCAGCTACAGGAACCGGCGGTGCAGGAGACCCTCCAACTATTGTAGTCTCATATAAGACAGGATCTCAATTCACAGATAATGATGTTATCTATGATGTAAATTCAAATTTGGCAGCACAAGCGATCACTTCTTCTTCAACAGGTAGTTCTTCTGTTGTATCTATTTCTGAAGGTGTGTTTTACATTCTTGGAAATTTTGTACAGATACAACCAGACACAATAATTTTAGAAAAATATAACAGCACACCAACAAAACGTGTTGGTTTGACAATCACAGAAACAATTTATGATTACGTGAATGATGCATCATTATTGGATCCAGCAATTGGTGCATCCAACTATCAAGCACCGGGGGCTGATCGTTATGTAATTAGTTTGGCACTTGATACGAGACCTATTCAATTTGGTGATGATCAAGATTTTGTTGAATTGGTTCGTGTTGAATCTGGCGCAGTCGCAAAACTTGTTGACGGTTCAGTTTATAATGTCATTGATGACTACTTTGCAAAACGTGATTATGAAACAAACGGTGATTACGTTGTCGAAGATTTTAAGTTAACGCCAAAAACAAATGCAGATTTGACCAAATATGATTTAAGTGTGGGTAAAGGTCTTGCTTATGTTCGCGGTTATCGTTTGGAAAATCCAACAAACATCACATTAACGTCAAATAGAGCAAGAACAACAGAATCACAAAATAATACTCCAGTTTACATAGATTATGGTTCTTATTTTTATGTCGATACAGTTCGAGGTGGAGCAAGTGGATCATTCTTTGATGTAACAACGGCGCAAGCTATTGATTTACATTGTGTTACCACATCAAATATTATTACCACAAATACATCAACATATAATTCCACATTAGTTGGAACTGGTTATATTCGAAATTTTGTATATGAATTTGCTACAAATAATGCAGACTCAAATACATATGTGTATAAAGCTTTTGTACACGATATTCAAAATGCTGTTCCTTCTGCAAATGCAATTTCAGCAACCGCAAGCAGCATCACTTTACCAGGAATATTTTCTCAAGCTAACAACGCTTATGTTGGTGTGACTATTTCTATCACCAAAGGCTCAAGTGCCGGTGATTTCAGAACAATTACAGCATACAACGGAACGACAAGAGTTGCAACAATTAATCAGAATTGGACTGTTACACCAGATACAACTTCAGTCTTTCAGTTAAATTTTGGCATTAAAGACGTTGAAACAATTGTGTATTCAGACACAACTTCTTATCCCGCCGCAATTAAAGGTTATGCAAACATAAATTCCACTGGCCGTGTCGGTGGTGTCGCTACTGGTGATACAATTTTAGAAAATCCTGATGTTCCTGAATTGTTATTTAAAGTTGGAACACCATACGTAGCATCGATGAGTGATGCTTCCTACAGTTCACAACAACTTACCAGAAGTGTTGCGTTTACTGTAGCCGGTAGTGCTGCAACTGCCACTTTGAATTACACAGGTGATTACTCCGATGTTGTAAAACACCTGGGTACACCAGGATCTTCATTGTCTTCAGATGTTATCAAACAAAACTTTATCATTGTCGTCACAAACAAAGGAAGTTCTTCACTTAATGTTGGTGAAATTGTTCCATGGACAACAAAATCAGGAACAATTACACTCAGTTCTGATGCAAAAACAGCAACTTTAAGTATACCTACTGCAAACGTCACTTCGGGTTTTACAGCTACAATTTTAGAAAAAGTTTTTGTAACAAATGCTGACAATACTAGTCACATTTTGAAATATAAAAATTTAATTTCCGCAAATACAAATACAGTTAAGACAAACGGAACACAAGTAGCGACATACACTTTTGTCGATGACGCTCCATTAACTTCAACAGGTCAAGTTTATATTCAAAAAGCAGGACTTGTAACACCAGGAAATAGACAAAGTTTATATCTTTCGGATGTAAAGAGTATTGTAAAAATTATTGACACAAAATCGTCCGGAACAACACCAACCGTTTCGATGTTGACCAATCCATCGTATGATATAACAAACAATTATACATTCGATAACGGACAAAGAGATAGTTATTATGATCATGCTTCAATTACATTAAAACCTGGTGCGCCGCAACCACAAGGTAATATTCTTGTATTGTTAAATTATTATCAACATATTGGTGGTGATGGTTATTTCTGCCTCACTTCTTATCTCAATTCAACATTACCTGACGTTTATCAGTCGATAACAACGTATACCAGTCGCCACGGAACAGTATATAATTTACGTGATTCTGTTGATTTTAGACCCGCAAGAGTTAATGCAACAACATCTTTTACTTACAAATACAATACAACAGGCGATAACAGGCAGGGTATTTTTATTCCTACTGATCTATCAACATTTACCACCGACTATTCATATTACTTGGGTAGAAAAGACAAATTAGTGTTAACCAAAGATAGAAGCTTTCAGATTATAGAAGGTTCACCCTCTTTGACACCTTTATTACCATCAGAACCAGACGGATCATTGGTTGTTGCAAAATTAAACCACAATCCTTATACTGCGTATATTCCAACTGAGGCACCCACAGGTACGACTCCTGATCTTTCTATTGAAAAGGTTCGACACAAACGATATACAATGAAAGACATTGCAGGATTAGAAGAACGCATTAACAACTTGCAGTATTACACATCACTAAATCTATTAGAACAAAAAACTAAAAACTTACAAATTTCTGATGCGTATGGTCTGAATAGATTTAAAAATGGTATTCTGGTTGATGATTTTTCAAGTTATGCTGCTGCTGACACATTCAGTACCGATTATTTTGCAACTATTAACCGTAGAGAAAGGATAATGACAGCTTCACAGTCAATTCAAAATTATCCTTTAAAACCTTTGGCTGTAGCCTATAGTGCAAACAAATTATCATCTACTTCCTCATCATCATTAGGATATGCAATTGATTCTGACGGTTACATCAACTATTTGAGTTTACCATATTCAACAGCAAATGCAATTTCTCAAAAATTTGCATCTAGAACGGTTAATGTTAATCCTTTTGCCGTTTCATTGAGAGAAGGTGTTATATCTTTATCACCTAACGTAGATAACTGGGTGGACACAAAATACAATCCAGCCTTATTGATAGTTGATCCTAATTTAACAGTTTATCGTCAAACAAGCACAATTAATACACTTACTGTTGGTGATTGGAAAACTATTCCGGGAACAACATATCAAACTGTAACCAATCAAGGTTTTTTACAAACAACAAATACATATGCAAATCGTTCACAGGAAAATTTAGTTGGTGCTTACGAAAAAATTAATAACACATATGCATTTGATAATAATTATATCACAGATATAAGTGTTTTACCTTTTATTCGACCACAACAAACTGTTATTAGAGCAAAAGGTATGTTGTTATTGACTCCGGTCAATACTTTCTTTGATGATTTGAATGTCAATCCGTATTTTAGAAAATCAAATATTATCGAACTTTCAAGTGTTTCTGGTACTTTTAAAGAAGATGATATTATCGGATATTACTCAAGTGGTACTTTTTATCCAACTGGACGAATTATTGGAATTTATACGTATCCAGACACAACAAAAGTAAGACTTTATGTTGCTGCTGACGGCACACCTTCCAGTTATGCAGGTGGTGGAAACCAATTACAAAATGGTTACTTTGATACTAATGGTTTATACAGCTCAACAACAGCATCAGGTACTATTTTGAACACAAGTCACTTTGCGGGACAAATCAAAAATGTAGTGTCAAGTACACAGATAAAGTTATCACCATTAGCATCTTCTGCAAATAACTATTATAACGGAAATACAATCTTTATTAATTCGGGTACAGGTATTGGTTTATCCGCTAATATTTCTTCTTATAATGGTGTAACTAAAGTTGCAACACTATCAACTTCATTAAATACTGCAAATAGTGACATTTATTCTATAGGAACATTTACGACAGACGAAGAAGGTTCTTTTTATGGAATATTTAATATTCCAGCAAATACTTTCCATAATGGTCAAAGAACTTTCCGTGTAGATAACTCAATAAACAATAATAAAGGAACAGCAACAACGTTTGTTCAAGGAACTTATTATGCAGAAGGTTTACAGACAACATCACAAAAATTAGATTTTGGAGCATCTCCTGCCGGCGCAAAAAATACTTTTGTAAGAACAAACTACGCAAATAATACGTTAATTAGTACAAGAACAGTAGATACGACACCGCCACCGCCAGCAGGGGGCGATCCCGTTGCACAATCATTTATTATCGACAAAGATAATTATCCTAATGGAATGTTTATAAAGTCGGTTAAGTTTTTCTTTGCTTCAAAACCAGTATCAGACAATTCACCAATCACGTTGTCTATTATTGGCACACAAAATGGTTATCCAAACGGCCAAACATTGGATTATTCAATTGTTACTTTGACACCAAATCAAATAAAGACATCATCATCACCCCAATATTTGGATTCAACTACATCAACAACCTTTACGTTTGATGTTCCTGTTTATATACAATCTAATGTATTATATGCTTTCATGTTGAAATCAAATTCGAAAGAATATACATTATGGACGGCTTTGAATGGTGATACTGCTCTTGTTTCTTCAACAAAAAATTTACCAACAGATCCTACACCATCAACTATAACAAAGATTGCTTCAGCTCCATATGTTGGTGGTTTATTCATTTCACAAAACGCAATAACATGGAATGCTGATCAAAATCAAAGTTTAATGTTTGTTGTAGATCGATGTGTGTTCAATACCGCATTAACTCCGACAATTCAATATGTAGTACCAAATAAATTACCACAAAGAACATTGATCGATCAAAGTATTGATTACTATCTGAACGCAAATAATGTGTCAAGTACAATTGATAGTATATCTACAACTGATGTTCTTGTTGATGCATTTAATATAACCACTACAGATTTTATTCCAACAACGACTTCTGCAAATTATTCATACAATGCAACATTAGTTAATGGTACAGCTGCAGGATTAATAAATGTTAATCCAGGAAAATTTGGTACTCCAACACAAGATGATATTTACTTGAGTGACGGTAAGGGTGAACGTATACTTTTAGCCAACTCAAATACATCTTTTTCTTTATATTCTCAATTAATATCTTCCGATGATGCGGTTAGTCCAGTAATTTCGGATGCAGGACTTTCAGTTTATGCAATTACTTGGAATATAAACAATGCAGAATGTTCTAACAGTATGATCACTTTAAGTAGTGGTGGAAGTGGTTATAATGTTAATACAACCACAGTATCAGTTTCATCTCCAACAGGAGTTGGTGGTTCACAAGCATACGCTGCGGCAAATATATCTGGTGGTATAATACAGTCTGTTTATTTTACAAGTAACGGTTCTGGTTATATTACAACACCAACAATTACAATTGCAGATTCAAATACAACTCCAGGAACAGGTGCAACTGTTGTTGTTATAGGAGAAACTTCACCTAATGGTGGAAATGTGCTCGCTAAATATGTAACGAAGAAGGTTATTTTACAACCAGGTTTTGATTCTGGTGATTTAAATGTTTACTTAACTGCTTATCGTCCTGTGAATACTGACATTAATGTTTATTACAAGATATTGAACAGAAATGATACGCAAAAATTTGAAGATGGTTCTTGGCAATTGATGACTAAAATTAATAGTTCTGATCCTGTTTATTCACAGACAAGAAATGATTTGTATGAATATTCTTTTGCTCCAGGCACATCTGGTGTGTCGCAAGGTTATGTTTCTTATACAAGCACAACTGGCCAGACTTATACAACTTTTGGTCAATTTGCAATTAAAGTTGTTTTGACATCTTCAGATCACACTTATGTTCCTTTCCTGACAGATTTACGTGCTTTAGCACTACCATCTAATGTAAATGCATCAGTATAATCATGGCACTCGTACAAATACCAGGAACAGAATTATATCGTGATACAAACACCATGGCTTTAGTCAGTAAAGATACTTCTGGCTTAGAAGAATATAATATGAAACGCCGTATGATAGAGAGCCAAAAAAGAGAAATAAATAAAGTAATGTCAGAAATCGATAACATCAAAAACGATATGTTGGAAATAAAACAGTTGATGTTAAAACTATTGGATAAAAATAATGGCTAATACAATTACAACATTAAGTTATGCAAACACTTTTGGTGATTGGTTAGTTGCGACCGATGCTCTAATTGTCGAGAATAATTCACTTGCGGCCGCAGACTACGTAAAGAATTCAGGAACTTTATATTTAAATGAAACAACACAAAATTCATTACAGGCGAATGGAAATATTGTTATACAAAAACAACTTTTAGTTCAAGGCTTAGGTTCTTCCGCTACAATACAAAATAATCTTACTGTAGGTGGACAAGTTTATTTAACAAATTCAACTCTCAGTTTAGTTACTTCAGGTCAAGCCAATGTTGGTGGTTTACTTTATGCATTAGGATCAGACATTGGTTTAAATGTTGCAAATAATGCGTTTGTTGGTGGAAATACCACAATTGTTAACGACACAATAACAACAAATTTACAAGCAAATAGTACAGTAAATACTTCAAATGCAAGTATTGTAGGAACAACATACACAAATATTCTACAAGGAAATACAAGTGTAAACACCGCAACTTTAAGTGTTACAGGTAATAGTTTTGTTGATATATTACAAGCAAATACCAGAGTAAATACATCAACTTTAAGTGTTACAGGTAATAGTTTCGTTAATGTGTTACAATCCAATGTATCAGTAAATACATCAACTTTAAGTGTTACGGGTGATTCATTTGTAAATACATTACAATCCAATGTATCAGTAAATACAGCAACAATTTCCGTAACAAATAATTTGATTGCAAATAATGTATTAGCCAATAATTCAATCAATGCTAGAACTTCAATATTAGCTAATTCCATTACCGCAAACGTAACTTTCACAACGCCGGTAATTAATGTCACAAGTTCTTTAAATGGAACTTCAGCAGCTGCTTTTTTTAATACATTACAAACAACAGGGCAATTAAGTGTAGGTGGTAACTTTGTTATTAACGGAACTACTGTATACAACTCAAATGTATTTACAATAAATGCGGGTTCTGGAACAGCACAGTTAAGTTATATTGGTGTAAATAGAGGTTCTTCTGGAGCGAATGCCATAATTCGTTGGAATGAACCATCAAAATATTTTGATATTATCAATGTAACGTCAAACAACTATTATAGAATAATAACAAATGAATATTTAAATGATACACTATTATCGACAAGCACAACAGATGTAGCTACAGCAAATGTTGCAAATAATTTAAATAATGTAATTACTGCTGCAAATACGTTTTTACAAGCAGCTGTCGCATCAGCCGGTTCTTATGCTAATTCTGCCTTCTTAAGGGCTAATTCTGCATATTCTAGTCAAAATACAACAGGAACATATGCAAACTCAGCATACACACAAGCAAATACTGCTACAACTAATGCTGCAGCAGCTAGTTCTTATGCTAACTCTGCATTTGCTGCTGCTAATAACGTGGCACCACAGATTGCTCCAGCATTTACTCAAGCAAACTCAGCATACGCTCAAGCTAATACAGCAACAACCAATGCTGCTACAGCAGACTCCAAAGCAGTAACAGCTGGTTCTTATGCTAACTCTGCTTACACTCAAGCAAATACCGCTACTACTAATGCTGCAGCAGCTAGTTCTTACGCTAACTCTGCATTTACATCAGCTAATAGTGCTGGTTCTTACGCTAACTCTGCATTTACAAAAGCCAACTCAGCATTTGCTGCTGCTAATAATGTGGCACCACAGATTGCTCCAGCATTTACTCAAGCAAACTCAGCATACGCTCAAGCAAATACTGCTACAACTAATGCTGCTACAGCAGACTCCAAAGCAGTAACAGCTGGTTCTTATGCCAACTCTGCGTTTTCTACTGCAAACTCTAAAATTTCTTCCGTCACAATTAATAACGGAACAGGAATTTCCGGTGGTGGAACAGGATCATCATTTACACTATCTATTGGTCAAGCTGTTGCAACTTCAAGTGATGTTCGTTTTAATTCGATAGGTGTGAATACTCCTGCTTCAGGTAATCCCGGAGAAATTCGCGCCACAGATAGCATTTCATCAGGATACTCGGACGATAGATTAAAAAACAGATTAGGTGCTATTGATAATGCTTTGGATAAATTATTGTCACTCACTGGTTTTTACTATGAACCAAACAAAGTTGCACAAGATTTAGGTTATCCAATTAAACGATCTGTTGGTGTTTCCGCACAGGAAGTTAAAAAAGTTATGCCGGAAATTGTTGTTCCGGCACCGGTAGATGAAAAATATATGACAGTTCAATATGAAAGACTTTTGCCTTTGGTAATCGAATCGATTAAAGAGCTTAAAAAACAAATAGACGAATTAAAGAAAAATAAATAACATGTCAGCAGCATATCAAGAATTATTTGTAGAACAAGGCGCAGATTATTCAACATCAATATATGTTACGGATAATTATGACGTTCCTTTAAATTTAACTGGTTACGGTTGTAAAAGCCAAATCAGAAGGTCTTATTATACCAATTCTTTGGTTGCTGAATTTCAAGCAACTATAACCGATCCATTAAATGGAGGAATTACACTTAGAATAAATAATGCTAATACAGCAAACATATCTCCAGGTAGGTATGTTTATGATGTAATAGTGTTGGACGATCCTTTAGATGCCGCTAATACCATCATAACAAGAGTTATGGAAGGAATTGTCAATGTATCTCCAAGTGTAACAGTACCGTAACAGATACGCTTCGTATAAATATATTTGTTGACTAAAAAATGAAGGTCTCTGTATCCCCAGCATCAAGTAAAGTTGTTAACTTTGCACCTATTAACAAGAATGTTGCGGCTGCGAATTTTGTTTATAGGAGATATAATGTAAAGACTCCTTCCTTGCAATGGTATATTCGACATAATGTAAACTCGGACAGGATTCAGGTTACATTGAGAGATAGTGATAATCAAGAATTTTATGCTTTGATTACGATTATTGATAAAAATGCTTTTCAAATTGATTTGACGGAAGCTATTACAGGTTTTGTTGATGTTATTTTCTATATCGGTCCAATCGAAGTATTTGATATATAATTCTTAATAGAAAAAGATTGATTGAAATTTTGTTATGTTTAGCTAAACTTTAAAAACAAAAAAAAGAGGAATCAAATGGCAAATTATCCAGTATTTCACGGAATTACGTTAGCGAATGGCGCTTTCGTAGAAAACTTACACGTAGAGCGCTTAGCTTCTGATCCAATACCGGTCAGTGCTGGTCGTATTTGGTACAACACAACACAAAAACGTCTAAAGTTCAGTACATTAGATGCAACTGGTGCTGTTGCAGTAAAATATGTACCTGTAGATCAGGATCTTACAGACACATTAAACAGCGCAACTTCTTATACAGATAATTCTATTGCAGCTTTAATTAATTCTGCTCCTGTATTACTTGATACATTAAGAGAATTAGCTGATGCGATTGGTGATGATCCTAATTTTGCAAACACAGTTATCAACTTAGTTTCTGGTGTAAATTCTAACCTCGCTAACGTTTATAGCGCTGTTAACACAGAAATTACTTTAGTTCGTGGTGTTGACGTATGGCAAAATACAAGAATTGATGCTTCATTTGGTCACGCAAATGCTGCTTATGAGCGTGCTAATAACGTAAGCGACCAAATTCAGCCAGCATTTACTGCTGCTAACAGTGCAGGTCAGTACGCAAATGCCGCTTTCGTACAAGCAAATGCTGCTTATGGTTATGCTAATACTGAAGTTTTAAGACTTGATGGCATCAATACAGAACAAAACACAAGTATTGCTGCTTCTTTCTTACAAGCAAATTCAGCTTACACATATGCTAATACTGAAGTTTTAAGACTTAATGGCATCAATGTAGAACAAAACACAAGTATTGCTGCTTCTTTCTTACAAGCAAATGCTTCATTTGGCCACGCAAATGCTGCTTACGGTTACGCCAATACTGAAGTTTTAAGACTTGATGGCATCAATACAGAACAAAACACAAGTATTGCTGCTTCATTTACACAAGCAAATGCTGCTTATGGTTATGCTAATACTGAAGTTTTAAGACTTGATGGCATCAATGTAGAACAAAATACAAGTATTGCTGCTGCATTTACACAAGCAAATTCAGCTTACACATATGCTAATAATGAAGTTTCTAGAATTGACGGCATTAACACAACTCAGAACACAAGTATTGCTGCTGCATTTACACAAGCAAATGCTGCTTATGGTTATGCTAATACTGAAGTTTTAAGACTTGACGGTATTAACACAACTCAAAATACAAGTATTGCTGCTTCTTTCTTACAAGCAAATGCTTCATTTGGCCACGCAAATGCTGCTTATGGTTATGCTAATACTGAAGTTTTAAGACTTGACGGTATTAACACAACTCAGAACACAAGTATTGCTGCTTCATTTACACAAGCAAATGCTGCTTATGGTTATGCTAATACTGAAGTTTTAAGACTTGACGGTATTAACACAACTCAGAACACAAGTATTGCTGCTTCATTTACACAGGCAAATGCTGCTTTCGCAGCTGCTAACACAGCTGAAAGTGGAATTCGTTCTGACTACAATGCTCGCCGTTTCACTTACGGTTCAAACGTTGGCGCAACAACACACACAATTAACCACAACTTGAATTCTACATACGTTTCATTCACAGTTTTGGTCGAACGTGCTAATGGTTATTTCTACAACGATATCGTATCAGTAGAACAAACAACCGCAAACACATTGACTGTTTACTTGACTGAAGCAAACAACATCAAAGCGGCTATCGAGTCGTTTGTTACGTTGTAATTTGTTTTTTTGTAACTGAGCCAGGAGGGAGAGTAAAATCTCCCTCCATAATTTTTGAGATTAATAATTATGGATAATATGCCAAATATTGATTTGTATAGTATTAATGATTTTGAAACCTCTATGGTTAAATTATCAAAGTGTTTGAAGGTTTTAAAAAAAAATGCATTAGAAGCTGATTTTAGTGATGGTGAGATTAAAAATCAGTATTGTAAAGATGTTATGTACATGAAACAATTTTTTGAACGTGCTGAATTAATATTGAGAAAAAGAATATGACAAGTAGACTTAATCAATATTTACACGATTGGATAGAAAAAATTGAAGAAAACATAAAGAATTTTAAAAGTCAAGAAGATACGAATGATGATGAAAAACTAGAATTTATTAGTCACCAGTATCACTTGGTTATGCTTATACATAGAGCATTGAACGGACAAGTAATTTTTGTTGGTGCTAAACCTCCCAACAAAATAATTAAAAAGAACAAAAAAGGAAAAAAACATGGCATCAAATCAAATTAGAGTTTTAGGAGGCTTGAATCTAACAGCCGGCCTAATTTTCGAAACGGATTATAATGGTTTTCCAGCAAATCCAGCACCAAGAACAATTATTGTACAACAAGGAACGCCATACATTTACACCGAATTAAATTACGGTAGCAATTATTGGACTTGGCAACCAATTGGTACCGCACAATCAGCATATTTGCACACACAAGGTGTTGCATCCAATACCTGGACAGTAACACACGACCTAGGTTCTTCTGACCTAGGTTTTTTTGTATATGATGCCAATCATAATTTACAAGTTGCTAATATTGAAATTGTAAATAACAATACAGCAAGAGTCTTATTAACAGAAGCAATTACTGGTACAGCTGTATTTTTTAGCACAAGAAAATTAAGCGTTAATACAGTTAATGCTTCAAATACAGTTGTTATTGGTGGTTTGACAGTTGCAAACACAGACAATCGTTTATCTGTAAATGGTGGAACATTAGCTTATCAAACTGACCTTCTTTCACTAACAAATACTGTTTCTACATTATCTTCAAACGTTGCACAAATTAGTCCAGCAATGTTGGAAGTATTAAATAATATTACAGGCGTTGACGGTAACGGAAATACTTATGTTGATTTGGGTGCAATTTCTTATGCTAACTCAGCATTTAATGTTGCAAACTCAGCATTTGCTGCAGCTAATAACGTGGCACCACAGATTGCTCCAGCATTTACAAAAGCCAATTCTGCGTATGATCAAGCAAATACCGCTACAACTAATGCTGCTACAGCAGACTCCAAAGCAGTAACAGCTGGTTATTATGCAAATTCAGCATATACAGCAGCCAATACAGCAGACTCCAAAGCAGTAACAGCTGGTTCTTATGCTAACTCTGCATATACAGCAGCCAATACAGCAGACTCCAAAGCAGTAACAGCTGGTTCTTATGCTAACTCTGCATATGGTCAAGCTAATACAGCAACAACCAATGCAGCTACAGCTGATTCCAAAGCAGTAACAGCTGGTTCTTATGCTAACTCTGCATATGCTGCTGCTAACGTAGGAAATACATTTGTAACATCAGGTGGTACAATTGGTGGTACAGTTACAGTTAATGGTAATATTTTACCAAAAACAAGCAATACAACAAATATTGGATCACCAACTTTAAAATTTGCAAGTATCTATGCAAACGACTTACACCTTGGTGCAAATACTCTTTATGTTGATGGTAGTCCAGTTTTAGGATCTAGTGCTGAAAATATTACTTTTACCGCTAATACAAATCAAGGTATACAATTACAAACTTATGGTACAGGTAATATTACATTAACATCAAATTCAACAACAAGAATTCAAACAACAGGTCAAAACGGTGATGTTATTGTTGAAGCATCAGGATTAGGTTCTTTAGCAAGAATTACTTCCAATACACAAGTTACATTGACTGCACCAACAGTACAAATTTCTGGCAATCAAACTGTTACTGGTGATGCAACGATTACTGGTAATTTAACAATCAATGGTACAACGACTACTGTACACACAACAAACTTAAACGTTGATGATAACATCATCGATTTAAATAAAGGTGAGTCTGGTTCAGGCGTATCTAGAACATATTCTGGTTTCCAAGTTATTCGTGGCGATCAACCAAATGTTCGTGTCGTTTGGAATGAAACTAACGGTACTTTTGTTATGGGACCAACTGGTTCGGAAGTTAACATAGCTTCAACACCACAACTTAACGTAGTATTCACTCAAGCTAACTCTGCATTTACTGCTGCTAATACAGCTGATTCTAAAGCAGTAACAGCTGGTTCTTATGCAAATTCAGCATACGCTCAAGCAAATACTGCTACAACTAATGCAGCTACAGCAGACTCTAAAGCAGTAACAGCTGGTTCTTATGCTAACTCAGCATTTGCTGCTGCTAATACAGCTGATTCTAAAGCAGTAACAGCTGGTTCTTATGCTAACTCTGCATATGCTCAAGCAAATACTGCTACAACTAATGCAGCTACAGCAGACTCCAAAGCAGTAACAGCTGGTTCTTATGCTAACTCTGCATTTGCTGCTGCTAATACTGCAACAACAAATTCTTTAGCAAAATCTGGTGGTGTAGTAACTGGTGCAATTTCATCTAACAGCCCAATTTATGCTTCTGCATTGTCATCCAATACATCTGTAACTATCAATACAAGTTCATATATGACTTCAACATCATATACGACTTCTACAACATCACAAGTTACAGCATTTTCTTTTGCAATAGCAACATATCGCTCAGCAAAAATATTGGCACAAATGACAAGTGGTTCTTCTTATCATATGATTGAATTAAATATTATTCACGATGGTACAACAGCATACGTTGCACAATACGGTGAAGTTAAGTCTGGTTCATCATTAGGAACTTTTGATGCATCAATCACATCTGGTAATTTGAATGTATTGTTTACTCCAACAAACAGTACAACAACTGCGAAAATTGTTGCTACATTAATCGCTGTTTGATTAGCAAAATAACACTTAAAAAGGGGAGAATGAACCTTGGCTAATTCAAATTTCATCGTTAAAAATGGCGTAACTGTTGGAACAACAAACGTCATAGATTCTTCAGGTAACTGGATAGGATCACAATCCAACGTGAAAGGTCTTGCGGGCGCTCAAGGTCCGCAAGGCTTTTCGGGTATATCCGGCACTCAGGGTTCACAAGGAACTGTGGGCGCTCAAGGATCACAAGGAACTGTTGGTGTTCAAGGACCAGCAGGTTTTCAAGGTACAACTGGTGCAACAGGACCAACAGGACCAGCCGGCGTTCAAGGATCAACAGGTCCACAGGGAACTCAAGGAACTGTTGGTGTTCAAGGACCAGCAGGTTTTCAAGGTACAACTGGAGCAACAGGACCAACAGGACCACAAGGTTCTCAAGGACCAGCTGGTGTTCAAGGACCAGCTGGTGTTCAAGGATCAACAGGAGGTACTGGTACAACTGGTGTGACTGGAGCAACAGGACCAACAGGACCACAAGGTTCTCAAGGACCAGCTGGTGTTCAAGGACCAGCTGGTGTTCAAGGATCAACAGGAGGTACTGGTACAACCGGTGTGACTGGAGCAACAGGACCAACAGGACCACAAGGTTCTCAAGGACCAGCAGGAAGTACAGGCCCTACAGGTCCAACGAGTCCAACAGGACCAACAGGTTCACCAGGACCAAATGGTGTACCAGGAGCCCAAGGTCCTACAGGATCACCTGGAGGTACTGGCCCAACAGGTTCACCTGGAGGTACTGGACCACAAGGTCCATCTGGCACTGGCGGTTCATTGGGTACTCAAGCAACCGCTCTTGGTGTAAATATTGCAGCAGGTCCAACAGGTACATTACAAGCCACAGGATCAATTATAGCAGGTTATTCCGATATTAGACTTAAAGATAATATCGAAACAATTAAAAATGCAGGTGAAAAATTATATCAATTAAACGGTGTATTTTATAGACAAAATAAGTTAGCTGAAATTTTTGGTTACAATAATTATAAAAATCAAGTTGGTTTGATTGCACAAGAAGTTCAAAAAGTTATGCCTGAAATTGTTAAGCCTGCTCCATTTGATGTAACAGAGGGAAATGGCAGTAAAACAGGTGAGTTTTATTTGACAGTTCAGTATGAAAGATTAATACCTCTAATTGTTGAAACGATTAAAGAACAACAAAAAGAAATAGAACAATTAGAAGGAGCTTTGAACTAATATGGCAACAAGCAATTTCATCGTTAAAAACGGACTAACTGTTGGATCAACAGATGTCATTAACTCAAGTGGAACTTGGACTGGTCCAGCATCTTCTTATCAAGGTGTTCAAGGACCAACAGGTTTTCAAGGTTCTGCTGGTGATCAAGGCGCTTCTGGTTTCCAAGGCGCTCAAGGTGCCACTGGTTTTCAAGGTGCTCAAGGTGCTGCTGGTACTCAAGGGCCACAAGGTTCATCACCAATAGGTGCTCAAGGCGTGCAGGGTGCTACTGGTGCTCAGGGTCCACAAGGTCGAACTGGTGCTCAAGGTGCTGCTGGCATTCAAGGGCCACAAGGTTCATCACCAGTAGGTGCTCAAGGTGCTTCGGGTTTCCAAGGTGCTCAAGGTGCAACAGGTGCTCAAGGTGCTACAGGACCTCAAGGTCCACAGGGTCCACAAGGTTCATCACCAGTAGGTGCTCAAGGTGCTTCGGGTTTCCAAGGTGCTCAGGGACCAACTGGGCCAACTGGTGGAACTGGAGCACAAGGTCCTAGAGGACCACAAGGTGGTGCAGGATCAACAGGTCCACAAGGTTCTCCAGGACCAACAGGTCCACAAGGAGGTACAGGACCAACAGGTCCACAAGGACCTCAAGGTCCTTCAGCAAGTGGAGGCACAACATCAACACCAAACGTTTCAGCTTTAGGCATCAATGCTGCTGTAGGCCCAACAGGCACAATTCAAGCATCAGGAAATATTACGGCTGGTGCATCCGATAAAAGATTGAAAGATATTTCAGGTACAATAGAAAATTGTTTGGAAAAAATTCAAGCGTGGAGTGGAATTTATTACACTCAGAGCAAATTGGCTGAAAGTTTTGGTTACAATGATTATAGTAAACAAGTGGGTTTAATTGCACAACAAGTTAAAACTTCAGCACCTGAAATTGTTTCGCCTGCTCCTTTTGATATTGACGCAAATGGAAATAGTAAAACTGGAGAAAATTATCTTACAGTTCAGTATGAAAAGGTTGTTCCTATTGTGATCGAAGCAATTAAAGAACAACAGAAACAAATTTCTGCGTTACTAACAAAATTAGAAAATAGAGGTAAGTAATGGCAACAAGCAATTTCATCGTTAAAAACGGACTAACTGTTGGTTCAACAGATGTTTTAGACTCTAATGGTAATTGGATTGGACCACAATCCGGCATTAAAGGACCACAAGGTTTAGCGGGCTCACAAGGTGCTCAGGGCGTTCAAGGTGCTACAGGTACTCAAGGACCAACTGGTGTACCAGGCGCTCAAGGTGCAACAGGCGTTTCTGGTGTTCAAGGAGCTCAAGGTTTTCAAGGTGCTCAAGGCGCTCAGGGTTTACAAGGGGTTCAAGGACCAACAGGACCAACAGGTGTTCAAGGTTCTATTGGAGTTCCTGGTGTTCAGGGTGCTCAAGGTTTTCAAGGTGCTCAAGGTTCTACTGGCGCAACAGGTTCTACTGGACCAACTGGTGTACCAGGTGCTCAAGGTGCAGCAGGTACTCAAGGTGCTACAGGTTTCCAAGGTAGACAAGGTGCTCAAGGTTCTACTGGTGCAACAGGTTCTACTGGACCAACTGGTGTACCAGGTGCTCAAGGTCCTACAGGTCCTGCAGCTGCGACAGGTTTACAAGGTTTTCAAGGCGTTCAAGGACCAACAGGTCCAACAGGAACAAGTGGTCCAACAGGTCCAACTGGACCAACAGGTCCAACAGGTCCAACAGGTCCGACAGGTGGTTCTTCCGGTGCAGTAACTCAAGTTGCTGCATTGGGTGTAAATACCGTAGCAGGTCCAACTGGTAGTGTCCGAGCTACAGGAAATATTGTAGCGAATTATTCAGATAAAAGATTGAAAGATATTTCTGGTGTTATTGAAAATTCTCTAGAAAAAATTCAACAATTAAATGGCGTTTATTATGAATTTACAGAACAAGCTAAAGAGCTTGGTGTTACTATTGACGGCCCACAAATTGGTTTAATTGCACAAGAAGTTGAATCTGTTTTACCTGAAGCAACCGCAATTGCTCCTTTTGACACTGATAAATATGGAAATAGTAAATCAGGTGAAAAATATTTGACTGTTATGTATGAAAAAATTGTTCCATTATTAGTACAAGCATTAAAAGAACAAAAATCACAGATTGAATATATAAAATCTAAATTATAATCTTTTAGGAGTTTGTTTATGAATGGTGAGTGGTGTTATTTTAAATCGTATATTGATAAAGCGACTTGTGAAAAAATTATCCGTGATGCAAATGCAATACCTACACAAGATGCTGTTGTTGGATTAAATGATAATGGTAGAGTGGACTCCAGTATAAGAAAGAGTAAAGTAAAATTTATCAATTCTTCAGACTGGAGATTCACCTACCTTTTTGATTTGTTGTGGAAAACAGGTATACAAGCGAATAAAGATTTCTTTAATATACACATCACACATTTAAATTTTGTTCAATTGGCTGAATATGATAGTAGTTATTTCGGTGAATATAAAGAACATCATGACGTTTTTTGGATGAATAATGATCCATTATATCATAGAAAACTATCTTGTATAATTCAACTTTCTGATCCAAAAGATTACGAAGGTGGCAATTTCGAAATTACAGATGCTGGCACTCCTTTGGATTCAAAAGAAACAAAGGAGCAAGGCTCAATCATTTTCTTTCCCTCAATGTTAAGACACAGAGCATATCCGGTAACAAAAGGAACCAGATATAGTATTGCTGCATGGTTTGAAGGTCCTAAGTGGAAATGATTGTTGGTGATTCACCTTTCAAATATTATGTGATTGATAATTTTTTAGAACACGATCACGCAAAACAATTATCAGAAGAATTTATAGATTATAATTCACCTAATTGGTTTGTTTACAACAATCCACTTGAAATCAAAAAAGCAAGTAATAATTGGTATTTTTTTCCACCAAAAACATATCAATTTTTTCAATATTTAAATTCATCGGAATTTATAAAAAAAATTCAAGATATAACAGGTACAAATAAAGTATATCCAGATTTAGGACTTCACGGTTCTGGTTGGCACATTCAGGGTAAAGACAGTAAACTAAATGTGCATCTTGATTATTCGATGCATCCAAAATTAAATCTACTAAGAAAATTCAATTTAATTTTTTACCTGACACCAGATTGGAATACCAATTGGGGAGGCAATCTTGAATTTTGGTCACACGATAGTACCACAAATTTACCAAAAGAAAAAATAATAACGATTGAAAATAAATTTAATCGTGCTTTGTTATTTGACACTTCACAAAATTCATGGCACGGATTTAATGATCCTATTAAATGTCCTGAAGGAGTTTATAGAAAAAGTATTGCAATGTACTATATGGTTGAACCTGGAGGTGTTATAGATACTAGAAATAGAGCATTATATGCTCCAACTGAAGATCAAAAAAATGATCCTGAAATTTTAAAATTTATACAACAGAGAACATTATGAAGAAAAATTGTAAAATTGTAATGATAACAATGTTTAAAAATGAAGCATCGGTTATCAAAAGAATGTTAGATTCTTGTTTACCATATGTTGATTATTATGTATTACAGAATAATGGATCAACTGATGGTACAGACCAAATAGTCAAAGATTTTTTAATCAACAATAAACTTTCAGGTGAATTGTATGATGTAGAAGAAGGTTGGGTTGGTTTCGGATGGAATCGTGACCACTTGATTCAATACTGCCAAAAAACAGATCACGGTTGCGATTGGATTTTAAAAATGGATTGTGATGAAGTTTTAGAAATTGATGACGATTTCGACTGGTCACCACTAGAAAATAAAAACACACAAGCTTTTCACATACCAGCAGTAAGTGGTACATGCATTTATCATAGAGCTTGGATGTGGAACGCAAATCTTCCCTGGAGATTCAATCACGATACTTGTCACGAAACAGTTTATTGTGATATTGAAGGTATTGGTGAAAACTTTGAAAGAATCGATTTGTCACCAAAATTTAGACAAGTTGGATACAATGAGGGTCAGAGTTGGTCAAATCCTGTAAAATTTATTAGTGACGCTTTGATTCTTGAAGAAAAAATGATCAAAGAAAAATCATTTACTACTGACTTGTATCATTTTTGGTACATTGGTAAAAGTTATACGGACGCATACCAATCAAGTTCATTTCCATTAGGTGAAACGCAAAAAAAAGAATACGCAAAAAGATCGATATATTACTTTGAAGAATTTGTAAGACACAAACAATCTACTAAATTTCCAGTACAAATTGGCGAAAATGAAGTTGATGAAATGTGTTACATGGCATTATTTTTTGCAGGAGAATGTTATAACTTTATTGGTGATGTAAACAATGCGATAAACACTTATAATCTTTCTGAAAAATTTGCTCCAGAAAGAAACGATCACCTTTTTGCTTTGGCTCAAATATATAACAATTTAGGTGATTACAAAAGTATGTTGAGTTGCACCACAAGAATGATGCAACCAGAAAGAACAAATGTATTTCCTAGGTTTGTCGTGATGATTGATACGTCATTATATCATGATAGTCCTACAGGCAGAGTTCAGAAATTGCATGAGTTAGCAAAACAAAAAGTAGAAGAAGAAAACAAAAATTCTTTACCTTTCTTTATCAACACCAACACAAATAAAAGATTTTTTATCGTAGATAATTTTTATCAAAATCCGGACGAAGTAAGAGAATTTGCACTGAATGTTGAATATAAATCAGACATTCGTTGGTACAAAGGATTACGTTCGGTTGTACCATATAGACCCAAAGGACTCAAAGAAGCTTTTGAAAAAATTATTGGTGAAGAAATTTTCAATTTTGAAAATCATGATTATAATGGTTGTTTTCAAATAACAACAGCAGAAGATCCACAAGTTTATCACTACGATTTACAAAAATGGGCCGCAATGATTTATTTAACTCCAAATGCGCCTTTAGAAAGTGGTACCAGATTACATCAATCAAAACTTAACGGCACAAGACATTCAACGGATAATGATTCGTCCGGTGCTTTTGCTGGAGGTTTCTATGACAGCACAAAATTTGATGTGACGGATTCAGCAGCAAATATATACAATAGACTCGTCATTATGGATGCACGATGCATACATTCGGCCGGACCTTATTTTGGTCAAGGAATAGAAGACGGAAGATTAACACATTTATTTTTCTTTGATTAATTATGAAATTTAGTTTAATAACTCCAGAACACAGTCCAGAAAACATTCCTTTTTTAGTAGAATTATACGAAAGTATTTGTAATCAAACCTATGAGAATTGGGAATGGATTCTTTATCTAAACAACAAATGCACACCGCAACACATACCAGAAAAAATTAAAAATGATAACCGTGTTGTAATCATTTGTGCAAAAGAAAAAAATACAAATGTCGGTGCAGTTAAAAATGCGGCCTTTAATAGTGGAACAGGAGATGTTCTTGTCGAATTGGATCATGACGACATTATCACACCGGATTGTTTAGAAGAATTGTATAAAGCCTATCAAAATCCAGATGTTGGTTTTGTTTATAGTGATGATGCAATGTTGCACATGGAAGATAATTTTATTCCTTACGGATCAGAATATGGATGGACTTACAGAGATTTTGAATGGAAAGGAAAAAAACTTATTGCAATGAATAGTTTTGAGCCCACCAGTCATAGTTTAGGATATATTTGGTGGGCACCAGATCACGTGAGATCATGGAGAACATCTGTATATAAAGAGTTGGGTGGCCATAATGTAGAACTTTCTATTTGTGATGATCACGAATTGTGTATTCGAACTTATTTAAAAACAAAAATGGTCAGAATACCAAAAGTTCTTTATCTTTACAGAATTACTGGAGACAACACATTCATAGCCAGAAATGAAGCAATTCAAATAAAAACAAAAGAATTGTTTAATCAATATGCAAGAGAATTGGCAGAAAAAGATGCACTCGATAGAAATCTTTTAAAGGTAGATATTGGCGGTGGTTTGAATCCATATCCAAATTACATTTCTGTTGATTTACGACCTGATGCTGATATTGTATACGATTTAAATAAAGGAATTCCTTTACCTGACAATTCTGTTGGTGTATTAAATGCAAGTCATATTTTGGAACATTTAACAGATAAAACAAAAATAATGTCTGAGATACATCGTGTTTTGGCACCAGGTGGTTGGACATTTATTGAGGTTCCTAGTACAGATGGTCGTGGCGCTTTTCAAGATCCAACACATGTAAGTTACTGGAACGAAAATAGTTTTCTGTATTACACAGATGCATATCTAGCAAATTTTATAGATAACAAAACAATTAGATTTCAAGAATACAGAAAAGAAACGTATTTTCCAAACGAATGGATGAAAAATTTAAATGTTTGTGTTACATCCGCATGGTTAGTTGCAATTAAAGACGGCATGCCTAGACTACCCGGACAATTGAGAATATAAATAGCCAATAAAACTATGGGTAAATAACGTCATGGCAAATCCAATTACCGACAGATATACTTTTAAAGACTATTGTTTAAGAAGACTAGGTTTTCCAGTTATTGAAATTAACGTTGATGATGATCAAATAGAAGATCGTATTGACGATGCTTTGCAATACTGGCAAGATTACCATTTTGATGGTCTACAAAAAGTATATTACATCAAAGCAGTTCAACAACAAGATATAACAAATAAGTATCTTGACTTGAGTGAATCTAAAGATGAAGCCAACAATGCAATGGAAATTGTTGGTGTTACTCGTATATTTCCAATCTCAGATTCACAGTCAACAGTTAATATGTTTGATTTAAGATATCAACTTAGATTAAACGAATTGTATGATTTTACGTCTGCATCATATATCAACTACACGTTAACACAACAACATTTACGTTCTTTAGAATTAATGTTTACGGGTGAAGTTCCTATACGATTTCAACGACATATGCAAAGACTGTATATTGATTGGGCTTGGGGTCAATCAGAAGCACCAGCAGGAACAGTAGTAATTGCAGAATGTTATGCGGTTATTAATCCCGATGTTTATTCAAAAGTTTGGAATGATCGTTGGTTAAAAGAATATGCCACAGAATTAATCAAAAGAACTTGGGGTAATAACCTAAAGAAGTTTGCTGGTATGCAACTTCCAGGTGGTGTTACTTTAAATGGTGATAAAATCTATCAAGAAGCGGTCAATGAAATTGAAAGATTAGAAGCTGAAATGGAAAAGAATTATGGTGCTCCACTAGAATTCTTCTTGAACTAAAATGGCAACCTCACACTATTTTAATAATTATAACTCAAATGCTGAACAAAGAGTAATTGAGGATTTAATTGTCGAATCCATTAAAATTATGGGTTTCGATGCTTATTACGTACCTAACACAAATGATATTTCGAGAGATACATTGTTTGGTGAAGATCCTGTTAAAAACTTTAAATCTGCATATGCAATAGAATTTTATCTATCCAATTCTTTAGAATATATGGGTGAAAAAGAATTCTTCTCAAAATTTGGTCTTGAAATTAAAAATAATGTAAACGTGGTTTTATCGAAACGTTCTTTTAATCAAAGAATACCACCAAATACTCTACCTAGACCATTAGAGGGTGATTTGATTTATGTTCCATTTTTAAATGGAACTGGTGAATTATATGAAATTAAATTTGTAAATCAGACAAAAGATTTCTTTATGTTAGGAAGAAGCGTACCTTACTTTTACGAATTAGAATTGGAAAAATACAAATTTTCTCAAGAAAGTATTGCTACAGGTGTTGCACAAATTGATCAAGTTATGCACCAGTCAGCTTATACTTTATTATTAAATATGAACGCAGGCAATGGTTATTGGTATACACACGGCGAAATTGTATATCAATCACCAGACACAACATATGCAAATGCTTCTGTTGTTGCAATGTCAAAGCTTTGGAATCCAACATCAAATGTATTGAGTGTACATTCGATAGTAGGAGAATTTAAAGCAAACGTTGATGTGTATGGAGCAAGCAGTGGAGCAGTTTATAAGCCAGTAAATTTTGATACACTTGAAGATGATACTGAGAATGAAACTTATGATAATAAGTATATTGACAATCAAGCTAATAATATCATCGACCTCTCAGAAATTAATCCTTTCGGAAAACTCTAATGTCAACAACTGAACATAATAGAATAATCCGAAAAACAATTATCGGATTTGGTAATTTATTCGACAACATCACTTTAATTAGATATAATCCTGACGGAACACAATCTAATCGCTTTCTCGTACCTATTGCATATGCTACAAAAGAAAGATATGTGATGAGGTTGGAAGAAGATTTAAACTTAAACAAAAAAGTTCAAACTACTTTACCTAGATTTTCTTTTGAAATGACAGGTTTGAAATATGATTCGAGTCGAAAACAAAACACAAATATAAAAAACTTTGCATCAACAAATACTGGAATTTTATCTCAGTATAATCCAGTACCCTACGATTATGATTTTAATCTGTACTTGTATGTTCGTAATATTGAAGATGCAACAGAAATTATCGAACATATTGTACCATTTTTTACACCAGATTATACAATCAAATTAAATTTAATTCCAGAAATGGGTATAATTAAAGAAATACCTATTATTTTGAATTCGACAAGTCACGAAATAATTTATGAAGGTGTGAGAGAAAATGAAACCAGAATGATTATCTGGACTTTAAATTTTACAGCTAAAGGTTTTATTTTTGGTAAATCATCTACAGCAAATGTTATTACACATTCAATCACTTCAATTTATAATGAAATTACAGAAGATGATGTGGTTGATTTTATAATAAATTCTTCAAGTGGTACAGGAACATATCAAATAGGAGAATCTGTTTATCAAGGTTATTCACAGAAAGTATCAACTGCAACTGCAATAGTTGTATCCTTCAAGAACAATATTTTAAAACTCAAACAAGTTAACGGTAATTTCGTTTCTTCACAACCAATTTATGGAATAAACACAAGAGCAAATTATAAATTTACTTCTTATAATTTGGCACCTAAAAAGTTTGTTCAAATTGATATTACTCCAAATCCAGCTAACGCAAACGCAACAACTCCATATGTAGCTAACACAATTATTACTGAATTTGACGTATGAGTACTTTTGATAAGAATATGGAAAAAATATTTGATGTAACTCCTGTAACAAAAACAGAAACTACATTAGTTCCAGTTAAAAAAGAAATTGGTGAACCTGATCTTAAAGAGGATTTGGTTGATGCATATCAACAATCTAAAGATAATCTTCAAGATTTAATTGATCAAGGTAAAGAGGCAATGGAAGAAATATTACAAATTGCCAAGGCAGGTCAACATCCAAGAGCATTTGAAGTTTATGGAACTCTACTTAAAAACATGGTAGACGCTAATAAAGAGTTATTGAATATACAAAAACAAATGCGTGATATGGACAAAAATAATAAAAAAGAAGGCAATACAAATATCGATAAAGCTATTTTTGTAGGTTCAACTGCCGAACTATCTAAAATATTAAAAGGTAAAGATGGACAATAAAGATTCTTACCGTGATAATCCTTTACTTAAACGATCTGGTGTTCAAGTTGAATACACACAAGAACAAGTTGATGAATATGTAAAATGTTCTAAAGATCCAATTTACTTTGCAAAAAATTATGTAAAAATTGTTAACGTTGATGAAGGCCTCATAAATTTTAAGATGTGGGACTTTCAAGAAAAAATGATTAAACTTTTTAAAGATAATCGTTTTGTAATTACAAAATGTCCACGACAGGTCGGAAAAACAACAACTACTGTTGCTTATCTTTTATGGGCAACTCTTTTTACAGATTCTCAAAACTGTGCTGTTTTAGCAAACAAAGGTTCTTTAGCTAGAGATATTCTAGCAAAATACCAACTTGCATATGAAAATTTACCTATGTGGTTGCAACAAGGCGTGATCACATGGAATAAAGGTAATGTTGAATTAGAGAATGGTTCAAAAATAATTGCAGCGTCAACATCATCTTCTGCTGTTCGTGGTGGATCTTTCAATATTGTTTTCTTGGATGAATTTGCTTTCGTTCCTGCAAATATCGCAAATGAGTTTTTTAACTCTGTTTATCCTGTTATTTCTTCTGGTAAAACAACTAAAATCATTATTGTTTCAACACCAAATGGTATGAACTTGTTTTATAAACTTTGGATGGATTCAATCAACAGAAAAAATAATTACGTTCCTTTTGAAATTCACTGGTCAAATGTTCCAGGAAGAACAGATGAATGGAAAGAAGAAACAATAAGAAACACATCAGAAAGACAGTTTGCACAAGAATTTGAAACAGAATTCTTAGGTTCATCAAATACACTCATTTCAGGCAATAAACTTCAACAAATTGTCTATATCGATCCTATTGCACAACACGATATGATGAAGATTTACGAGAGGCCTATTAAAGATGATGGTGAAAGTAATAAAAAAGACCACTTATATTGTATTTGCGTTGACGTTTCTGAAGGTAGGAATTTAGACAGTTCAGCATTTTCGGTAATTGATATTTCACAGACGCCATATAAACAAGTGGCAACCTATAAAAGTTCATCGATTTCTCCAATTTTATTTCCGACAATTATCTACAATGCAGCAAAATTGTATAATGATGCATATGTTTTGGTGGAAATTAACAACAATCCTCAAGTTGCAGATTCTTTACATGCAGACTTTGAATATGAAAACTTATGGAAAGTATTTACGGGTAATAAAAAACCTCAACAACTTTCCGCTGGTTTTGCACGTGGCATTCAAATGGGTCTCAAAATGTCACCGCAGGTTAAAAAAATAGGTTGTTCAAACTTAAAAACGTTAATTGAAGGTGATAAATTATTAATTAACGACTTTGACACCTACTCGGAATTGACAACTTTTGTTGCACAAAAGAATTCTTTTTCTGCTGAAGAAGATGCAAATGATGATTTGGTAATGACTTTAGTAATTTTTTCTTGGGTTGCTACACAAAAATATTTCAAAGAAATTGTAAATCACGATCTGAGAAAACAAATTCAATTGGAAAATATGAATCAGGTAGATGAAGAATCTTTACCAGCACCAATCATTGAGGATGGTTTAGAACACGATTTTGAAATATATGATGGAGATGTTTGGGAAAAAGCCGACTCCGGTCAAATTTACTCAAACTTTATTAAGAAAACATTACAAAGAATGTAAATTTAGTGTTTGATAAATATCTTTATGGTATTTTAGTTGCCAAAATAACATAATAATTCAAGGAGAATCAAATGGCATTTCAAATCTCTCCAGGCGTAAACGTATCTGAAATTGACTTAACGACAGTAGTTCCTTCAGTTCAATCTACAGCTGGTGCTTTTGCTGGTACATTTCAATGGGGTCCTGCAAATAAACTTAAATTAATTGATAGTGAGATCACCTTAACAAAAACTTTTGGTGAACCCGATTCAAATTCAGCAGTATCTTTCTTTACATCTGCAAACTTCTTAGCTTACGGAAACAATATTCAAATTGTTCGTGCTGTTGGTGCAAATTCATTCAATGCTGACGCAAACACATCAGCTACAAACGTTCAGATAACAAATGAGGATGTTTTTGAAGCTTCATATTTAAATGTCAGTCAAAACAATTTATATGGCGCTTTTATTTCTAGATATCCTGGAGTTTTAGGAAATTCTATTGATGTTGCGGTTTGTGCAAACAACTCAACATTTAGTACATGGACATATAAATCATACTTTACTAGCGCACCAGGCACTTCAGATTACGTTTCTGCTGCCAACGGTTCAAATGATGAAATGCACATTGTTATTGTTGATCGTGGTGGTTTATTCACAGGAACAGCAAATACAGTTTTGGAAACATATGCTTTTGTTTCAGCTGCAAGTGATGCTTCTTTAAACGGTTCTACAAATTACTACAAACAAGTAATTTTTAATAACTCTAAGTACGTTTATGCTGTAGATCCAGTAAGTTACTCGATTACAAGTTCAACTTGGGGTCAACCTGCTGCAAATACAACTTTTGCAAGATTAACCTCAAATGAATTGGTTAGTTTGGCTGGCGGTACCGATGAAGTTCCTTCTGACGCTAATTTACAAAATGCATATTCAAATTTCGCAAACAAAGAATCCGTTGATATTTCTTTGTTGATGACTGGTAATGCTAGTGTCACAATACAACAATATGTAATCGATAATATTGCAACAACTCGTATGGATTGCGTTGCATTTATTTCTCCACCATATTCAAGCGTTGTGAACCAAGCTGGTAACGAAACTACTAATATTAATAGTTGGTTAACATCACTATCACGTTCTTCTTCATATGTTGTTGTTGATTCTGGTTGGAAATATCAATTCGACAAATACAATAATGTATACCGTTGGATTCCTCTAAATGCTGATATTGCTGGTTTATGTGTATACACAGATACCATAAGAGATCCATGGTTCTCACCCGCAGGTTATAACAGAGGCGCTATTAAAAATAGCATCAAGTTAGCTTGGAATCCATCAAAGACTTATCGTGATGCATTGTATTCTGCTGGTGTAAATCCTGTGGTTTCTTTCCCAGGACAAGGAACTGTATTGTTTGGAGATAAAACATTACAAGCTAAGCCTTCCGCATTTGATAGAATTAATGTACGTAGATTGTTTATCATTTTAGAAAAAGCAATTTCAAGAGCTGCACAATATTCATTGTTTGAATTGAATGATGAATTTACCCGCGCTCAATTTGTTGCTCTTGTAACTCCATTCTTACGTGATATCCAAGGTCGCCGTGGTATTACTGACTTTAAAGTTGTTTGTGACACAACAAATAACACACCACAAGTTATTGATACCAATAGATTTATTGGTGATATTTACATCAAGCCTGCTCGTTCAATTAACTTCATTCAGTTGAATTTCGTTGCTGTTGGAACTGGTGTTGACTTCACAACAGTCGTTGGTCAGTTCTAATAAATACTAACGAATAGGAGAAAACAAAATGGCATTCAATGTAACAGAATTTAGAGCAAATATGATTGGTGACGGCGCTCGTCCCAATCTATTTTCGGTTTCTCTAGTTTTTCCAACGGTTGCGGCAAACGGAAATGTAGCTGGTCAAAAAGTAACATTTATGGCAAAAGCGGCACAACTTCCAGGTTCATCAATCGGAACAGTTCCTGTTTATTATTTTGGTCGTGAATTAAAGTTTGCTGGAAACAGATCGTTTTCAGACTGGACATTAAACATTATCAATGATGAAGATTTTGCAATCCGAAATTCAGTAGAATCTTGGATGAACGCAATCAACAGCCATGCAGGAAATGTACGTAATGGTGCAGCAGTAAATAACACAGGTTATTCTGTTGATGCTTCTGTTACACAGTACGGTAAAGCTGGACAAGAGTTGAAAAAATATAAATTTGTTGGTTTATTTCCATTAGATTTAGCTCCAATTGATTTAAATTGGGCATCAAATGATGAGATTGAAGAATATTCAGTCACATTTGCGTATCAATGGTGGGAAACCGACACCACTTCTTGATTTTTTATGGAGGGTTATTTTTAACCCTCCTTTATGTTTCTTTTTGATTTTGGAATTGTATAAAAAATATGGCATCTTTAAATAAATTTTCACTTTTTGGATTTCAAATATCCCGTGAAAAGAACGAACAGGATCAATCTGTTCAACAATCTTTTACGCCACCAACACAAGACGATGGCGCATTAACTATTACGTCTGCCGCTTATTATGGCACATATGTTGATCTTGACGGTACAGCAAAAAACGAAGTTGAACTAATATCAAGGTATCGAGAAATGGCTATGCAGCCAGAAATTGAATCTGCGATAGACGATATAGTTAATGAAGCAATCTGCCAAGACGATGACGGTAAAATCATTCAAATTGTTTTAGATCAATTAAAACAATCAGATAAAATCAAAAAAGCCATCAAAGAAGAATTTCAAACCGTGCTTCGTTTGATGAATTATAATAACATGGCACAAGACATTTTTCGTAGATACTACGTTGATGGTCGATTATATTACCACATTATTATTGACAGAGATAATCCACAACAAGGCATTAAAGAATTAAGATATATTGATCCACGTAAAATAAGAAAAGTTCGTGAGATTAAAAAGAAAAAAGATGAACGTACTGGCGTTGATATTATGAATGTGGTTAATGAATACTACATTTACAATGATAAGGTTGTCACAGGAAGTTCATCCAATTACGGCCCTGTAGGTGTTCGTATCACCACAGACTCGATTATATCTGTTGTCTCAGGATTGATGGATTCACGTAGAGCAGTTGTTTTATCATATTTACATAAAGCAATTAAACCACTCAATCAATTGCGTATGATTGAAGATGCTACTGTAATTTACAGAATCTCACGTGCTCCAGAAAGACGTATTTTTTACATTGATGTAGGTAACTTACCTAAATTAAAAGCCGAACAATATCTGCGTGATATTATGGTCAAGTATAAAAATAAACTTGTGTATGATGCAAATACAGGTGAAGTTCGTGATGATCGTAAATTCTTATCAATGATGGAAGATTTTTGGTTACCACGTAGAGAAGGCGGTAAAGGAACTGAAATCACTACACTTCCTGGCGGACAAAATCTAGGTGAATTGGAAGACGTTAAATATTTTGAAAGAAAACTGTATAAATCATTAAACGTTCCTATTTCTCGTTTAGAACCAAATCAAGGTTTTTCGATTGGTCGTGTAGCTGAAGTTACCCGTGACGAATTAAAATTTTCAAAATTTGTTGATAGATTAAGAAACAAATTTTCGGATGTTTTTGACCAAGCTTTGCGTGTGCAATGTGTACTCAAAGGTATTTGTACCGAAGATGAATGGGAAGTATTTAAAGAAAACGTTTATTTCGACTTTATTAAAGATAATAATTTCTCAGAACTTAAAGAAGCTGAGTTAATGAAAGAACGTTTGTCATTGTTGAGTTCTGTTGATCCATACACTGGTCGATACTTTTCACAAGCATGGATTCAAAGAAATGTATTGCGTTTGACTGATGATCAAATTAAAGAAATGCAAATAGAAATTGATGAAGAAAAAGAAATTGGTTTAGGTTTACCCACAAGTGTAACCACTTCTGTTGCACAACAACAAATGATGGGACAAGTGCAACAAGAACTTGGTCAAAATACACAAGACCAAGAACAACAAGATGAAGAAATTGGAACTTTTAGTAAGATTAAAAGAATTCTATAAATAGTTTAATTTGGAGAAAAAATTATGGAACAAGCAAGAGCAATTATAGATTATGCACATAACGATGACGCTAAAGGAGTTCGTGACGCTCTTTATTCAGCTATTCACGATAGAGTGATGGCTCATATTGAAAATCATAAAGTTGAAGTTGCAAGAAGTTTAATTACTCAACCGCAGGAAACAGAAGTTGAAAACACTTAAAGATTACATTAGTGATGTAATAAAAAAAGAAAATCTTCAACCTCAATCAGAAGTACAAAAAAATGAGGTTGAAGTACCTTTAGAGTTAAAAGACTCTTTGGATATTAGTGACCTGGAGGAAAGTGTGTTTTCAACACCACACGATTTACCAGCAATTTTAATTATGCGTAGAAAAGCTATTCGCCAATATCCAAATGGTCAAAAAGTTGCTTTATATTATGTGGATAAATTAGATAAATATGTAACAGTACCTTATGGTGTAAATACTTGGTATCCAATGTCAACAATGGATGAAAGTGTTATTCCTCATTTGAAAAATATTGTAGATAATCATAGTGCAAAGTCTATTAAATTTAAAGACGGAAAAACTATGAAGGTTGATGTGCAGACTGCAAATATTGTTTTAAAAATGCACAATCAACTAAATGATGAAAACAAGAAAAAAATTTCAGATATGGCACACAAAAGTAAAGAACATTTCAGTAAAGTAGTAGACTTTGCTCACAAACATCTTAAATGATAGGATTTAAAAATGGCAATTGCAAATAGTACACAAACTTTGATTGATACGACTAAAAGAACAGTAATCAAAAGAATTGGTTTAAATGATTCTGATGAATCTGAAACTGTTATTATTGATCCAAGATATTTGGCTGGTTGTTTAGACGCCAACGGAAATATTTGGCAAACAGGAAATACTTTACCGTCAGGTTTTGGTGCAAATGCAATCACAATTTCTAGAATTGTTTATAGTGTTGATGCTGAAGTTGGCCACTTACAAATCAAATGGGAAGGTAATACTGCACAAAATAGTAAAACCGCTTTTGCATTTGGTGTTGGTTCATCAGACACAAATCCTCAATATCAACTACCTGTCATTACAAACAACGCAGTAAATCCAACAGGAAATGTTACAATTAAAACAGTCGGTACAACAGCAAATTCTGCATACACATTGATCATTGAATTGCATAAAAATAATACTTATTACAGCGCTGGTCAATTTGCTGATCCTGCAGCATTCAACTACCCACCATACGGCATTACACCGTAATAAGGCAAAAAATGAAATTAATAAAAGAAGTAACAGAAACTTTAAGTTATATTGCCGAGGAAAAAGACGGCAAAAAAACTCTTTTTATAGAAGGACCATTTTTGCAATGCGAAGTGGTTAATAGAAATGGTCGTAAGTATCTAAGAGAAACAATGACCAAAGAAGTTGAAAGATATACAGAAAATTACATTAATAAAAATCGTGCCTTTGGTGAATTAGGACATCCCGACACACCAACAATCAATTTAGATAGAGTTTCACATTTGACAATGAGTCTCCATCAAAATGGAAATGATTGGATAGGCAAAGCAAAAATTCTTGAAACGCCAATGGGAAACATTGTTAGAAATCTTATCGAAGGAGGCGCACAAGTTGGTGTTTCTTCTAGAGGTTTAGGTTCTCTCAAGAATGTCAATGGCATAAACATAGTTCAAGATGATTTTCATCTGGCCACAGCGGCAGATATTGTAGCAGACCCTTCTGCACCTAACGCATTTGTGCAAGGTATTATGGAGGGCAAAGAGTGGATGATAGTTAATGGTGTATGGACTGAAGTTCATTACGAGCAGGCAAAGCAAGAAATTCGTCAAGCTTCTCGTAGAGAAATTGAAGAAGTAAGTCTACGCATTTTCGAAAACTTCGTCAAAAAACTTTAATTATAAATATCCAATATAAATCAAGGAGATTCTCAAAATGGGAAAATTTAATCTGACAGAAGCCGCTAAAGAAATTTTGCAAGGTAACGTATCTGCAAAACAAGGTGGCCAAGACAAACCTTCTAAATTGCCAACATCTGTAGCTTACGGTACAAAAGATGCAGGAGTTATTGGTCATGATCCAGTTAAAATGGACGATGAAAATCCAGATTACACAAAAGGTGTTCCGAGAGCAAAAGCTCCAGGTGCTACACCTCCAGTAGGTTCACAACCAGGTGGCAAATTATCCGGTCCACAAGAAACAATGGGTCGTAAAGATTTGGCATCTACAATACAAGCTGATGCAACAGACATGGACTCCATGCGTGATCGCAAACCAGGAAAACTTGCTACTCAAACTATGTCCATGAACAAAGGCGCTACTTTCCAACATTACGAAGAAACCGAAGAAGACGGTGAAGTAATTGAAGAAATGGAAAGCATGGAAGATAAAGAGTCTGCTGCACACGAACGCAAAGAAAAAATGCATAAGAAAATGAAAGAAAAAATGAAAGAAGATATCGATGCTCTTCTTTCTGGTGAAAATCTTTCAGAAGAATTCGTAACTAAGGCTACTACAATTTTTGAATCTGCTGTTATTGCACGTGCCGAAGAAGTTATCGCCGAAGCAGAACAAGAATTGACAGAACAATTTGAATTGGCCGTTGAAGAAGTCAAAAATGATTTGGCAGAAAAATTAGACGACTATATCAATTATATGGCTGAAGAATGGTATAGAGAAAATGAAATTGCAATCACAAAAGGTTTACGCGCTGAAATCGTAGAAGACTTTATTCGTGGTATGCGTGATCTATTCATTGAACATTATATTGACATTCCAGAAGAAAAAGTTGATATTGTTGAAGAATTGACATCAAAAGTAGAAGAACTCGAATCTTCACTAAATGAACAAATCAAATCTTCAGTTCAATTGAAAAAAGAATTAAACGAACAAAAAAAATTAGAGGCTATACACACAGCTTGTGAAGGCCTAACGCAGACTCAAGTAGAAAAAATGAAATCACTCGCAGAGAGTATTGAGTTTTCAACTGAGGAAGAATTTGCTGCTAAATTGGAAACATTGAAAGAATCATATTTCACGATTCCAGTTAAAGCCGGCGATAGTTCTGCTTTGAACGAGGAAGTTCAAATTGAGGAAGAAAAGAAATCAGTAAATGGTTCTTCTGATCCAATGATTGAACAATACGCAAAAACTATTTCTAAAACTTTGGTAAAATAAATAAATTACCATTAATAGATACTCACAAGGAGAATTTTAAATGTATCTAACCGAAGAACTACAAAAAAAATGGCAACCAGTTTTGGAGCATCCAGAACTTGAAGCTATTAAGGATCCATACAAAAAGGCTGTTACAGCTCTTGTTTTGGAAAACCAACAAAGAGAAATGCGTGAAGCTGCTCAACAGTTGAACGAAACTACATACTCTGCTACACCAACTAACGTAGCTGGTGGCGTTCAGAACTATGACCCAATCTTAATTAGCTTGGTTCGCCGTTCATTGCCAAACTTGATTGCTTATGATGTTGCTGGCGTTCAGCCAATGACAGGCCCAACAGGTTTGATTTTTGCAATGCGTGCTCGTTACAGCGCACAATCTGGTGCACCTAGTAACACAAACGAAGCTTTCTTCAACGAAGCTAACACAATCTTCTCTGGTGCTGGTTCTTCTACAAACTTGTACGGTTTTGCTGGTAACAACACAACAGACATTTCTACAAATCCTGTTGCTGATTTTACTGCTAACTCATTTACAACTGGTATCGGCATGCAAACAAGCGTTGCTGAAGGTCTTGGTGCTGACACATCAACTGGTTTGTTCAATCAAATGGCTTTCTCCATCGAGAAAGTTACTGTTACTGCACAATCACGTGCTTTGAAAGCAGAGTACTCTCTTGAACTTGCACAAGACTTGAAAGCAGTTCACGGTCTTGACGCTGAAACAGAGTTGTCAAACATTCTTTCTACAGAAATTTTGGCTGAAATTAACCGTGAAGTTATTCGTACAATTTACACATGTGCTGTTAAAGGTGCTATGTATGGTACAACTACACAAGGTACTTTCGATTTAGACACCGACTCTAACGGTCGTTGGTCTGTAGAACGTTTCAAAGGTTTGATTTTCCAAATCGAACGTGATGCTAACGTTATTGCAAAACAAACACGTAGAGGTAAAGGTAACGTTTTGATCGTTTCTTCAGACGTTGCTTCCGCTATGGCTATGGCTGGTGTTCTTTCTTATACACCTGCTTTGCAATCTGATTTGCAAATTGACGATACAGGCAATACATTTGCTGGTATGTTGCACGGTCGTATCAAAGTTTACATCGATCCATATTTTGGTGGTTACACATCCAACCAAGAATTGGTAACTGTAGGCTACAAGGGTACATCACCATATGATGCTGGTTTGTTCTACTGCCCATACGTTCCATTGCAAATGGTTCGTGCAGTTGACCAGTTCACATTCCAACCAAAAATTGGATTCAAGACTCGTTACGGCATGGTTGCAAACCCATTCGCTACAGGTCTTACAACTGGCAACGGTGCATTGAACGCACGTAGCAACGTTTACTACCGTATTTTCGGTGTACGTAACTTGATGTAATCAATTTGATTGATTAAGTCACCGTTAAGAGTGACATTTAAGAGAGGACACTTAGGTGTCCTCTTTTTTTGTCTCCTAAATAGTAAACAAAGGAGAATTAAATGTCTGTTCTAAATAGAAATCCTCAAAATACAAATATTTTACAACCAACAAAATTTCTATTAACATTTAATAGAATAGGTGCAGTACAATATTTTTGTCAATCTGTGAATTTACCAGGCTTTTCATTGCAAGAAATTACAAGATCAACTCCTTTTATTGACACATATTCACCCGGCACAAAATTAACATACAATGCATTAGAAGTTTCTTTCATTATCGATGAAGCATTAGTTGGATGGAAAAATCTACACGATTGGTTCACGTCCATAGCATCACCAGAGGGTTTTGAGAAACGTTACGACACGTCATTAGATAAAACTAATAAAAATCTGTCGGACGCAAACCTGACAATTCTATCTGCATTAAACAACCCTGTAGCTAGAATACAATTTATAAATGCATTTCCCACAACCATTACAGATATTAATTTTGATACCACTTTATCAGCAGACACTATTATCACCGCAAGAGCAACATTTCGATATGACTATTATAAAGTAATTACGGTATAAATTTAATATTTTATATTGACATTATAACTGATTTGTGTTATTATGTTATTTTGATTTAATTTTTAATTATTATGGAAACACTTGAACAAATTTTAAAAATGTGGGAATCTGATTCGGTTATCGATCAAACCGAACCAAGCAAAGAACTTTTAAAAATACCCACTTATCACAGTAAATATTTGGGTATACTCACGAAACACAAAATTGCTTCAAAGAAAGCACATTTTGATTATCTACGCATCAGAAAAATTAAATGGGAATATTACACAGGTAAAATGTCCCAAGAAGAACTTGATGAATACGGATGGGAACAATTTCAATTTGCTTTGAAATCCGATATCAATACATACTTAGAAGCAGATAAAGATTTAATCAAATTACTTGAGAAAAAAATATATCACGAAGAAGTAATTTCTGTAATTGAATCTATTATGTCTGAATTGAAACAAAGAACATGGCAACTCAGGTCATTTATTGATTATGAAAAATTTATAGGAGGTATGTAACTTAGCAATTAGTCCTAAATCTTTACTTAAAGGTGTTGAAAGGACCGAAAAACAAAAACAAGGATCAAAAAAAAGATCAGAAAAAATAAAAAAAAACTGGCAAAATCCTGATTATAAAAAGAAAATAAGTGAATTGATAAAGAAAAGTTTAAATGAATAATTTAATTATAAGTAAAATTGATGAGGTTTATGCTAAAATAAATTGTGAAAAACATATAGCAAAAGAATTATCAGAATATTTTACTTTTTTTGTCCCTGGATATCAATTTGTCCCAGCCTATAGAAATAAAATATGGGACGGTCGCATAAGACTTTTTAATTTACAAAACAATCAAATTTACGTAGGACTCATCGATTATATCCGTGAATTTTGCACAGAACGCAATTATACATACGAATACGAAGAATTGCAAGATGAATATTCGGTATACCATTTTAATAAATTTGTAGATACTTTAAAACTACATTCTCAAGGTAAACCGATACAAGTCAGAGAACATCAAAAAAATGCGTTCATACACGCAATACAAAGACGCCGAGCATTAATGCTTTCTCCAACTGCGTCAGGTAAATCTCTCATAATATACTTACTTTTTAGACAATTATTAGAATTTCAAAATCTAAAAGGTTTAATTATTGTACCAACAACGTCTTTAGTTGAACAACTTTATTCGGACTTTGTTGATTATTCTTCTGAAAATAATTTTGACGTTGAATCTAATGTACATAGAGTTTATCAAGGGCGAGATAAAAATTCAGATAAAAAATTAATCATTTCAACTTGGCAATCTCTGTACCAACTACCAAAAGAATATTTCGAACAGTTCGAATACGTCATTGGTGATGAAGCTCACTTATTCAAGGCTCAGTCATTGACCACAATAATGACATCGGCGAATAAAACAAAATATAGAATTGGATTAACCGGAACACTTGACGGAACAAAAACTCACAAATTGGTTTTAGAAGGATTGTTCGGTTCGGTTGAAAAAGTAATTACGACCAAAGAATTAATTGATAAAAAACAACTTGTTTCTTTTGATATCAAATGTCTAGTTTTAAAACATCCAGACGATTCTTGTGAAAATATGAAAGATAAGACTTATCAAGAAGAAATCGAATACTTAATATCTAATGAAAATAGAAATAGATTTATAAGAAATTTAACAATAAGTTTAGAAAAAAATACACTTGTATTATATCAAATGGTTGAAAAACATGGCAAAATATTATATAATATGATTACAGAAAAAGCAAATGGTCGTAAAGTTTTTTTTGTGCATGGCGGTGTAGATACAGAAGATAGAGAATCAATACGAAAAATAATGGAAAATGAAAATGGAGCTATTGTTGTGGCTAGTTTTGGTACTTTTTCTACTGGAATCAACATTAGGAATTTGCATAACATTATATTTGCGTCACCGTCAAAATCAAGGGTGCGAAATTTGCAATCGATTGGTAGAGGTTTGCGACAATCTAATAATAAAGATAAAGCAACTCTTTACGATATAGCTGATGATATGAGATATAAAAAACATATGAATTTTACACTTCAACATTTCGTGGAAAGAGTAAAGATATATAATGAGGAGAGGTTCCCGTTTAAAGTTTATAACATAGGACTAAAAGATGGAAAACAACATTAAGATAGTAAGATTTAAAGATGGGCTTGATGTTATTTGTTTTTATTTTTTATACGAAAACATGTTGGAAATAAAAAATCCAATGGTATTTGAAGTGAGAAACGGCAATCTGATTATGAATCAATGGCTTCCATTATCGTTAATGAAAACAAATCATGTTGTTGTTAAAATGGAAGATGTACTTTGTATGTACGATCCTAATGAATCGTTTGAAGAATATTATTTGAATACAGTAGAAAAAATGAATGAGTTCTTAGAACAAAAAGCTTCTAAAGAAAATGAAGAAATGATGGAAATATTAAAAGCAGTAGAAGAACTGGAAACTTATAAAGGAATAACAGTTCATTAATATATGGATTTATATCATCAGGGCTACATACCGAACTATACGATATGTCAAGCCGTTTGTCAACAACTTTTTATGGTATATTTGAATGAATAAACGAAATTACATTAATAATGAAGATTTTTTAAAAGCTTTGGTTGAGTACAAGGCCGCTTGTTCTGAAGCTGAAAAATCAAATTTACCTCCACCGAAGATTCCGGATTATATTGGTGAGTGTTGGATGAAAATAGCTGAAGGTTTATCACATAAACCAAACTTTATTAATTATACGTACAGAGATGAAATGATTTCTGATGGTATTGAAAATTGTTTGATGTATTTTGATAACTTTAATCCTACAATATCAAAGAATCCTTTTGCTTATTTTACTCAAATTATTTACTTTGCTTTTCTTAGAAGAATTCAAAAAGAGAAGAAACAACTGTACATTAAATACAAAGCTACTGAACAGGTTGGTGTTTTAGACGAATTTGAAATGATGGACTTTGAAGATGGTACGTCAAAACAATTTGAAATGTATGATAATATTGCAGAATTTATTGAGACTTATGAAGTGAGCAGAAATGCAAAAAAAGAAGAAAAGAAATTATTAAAGATACCAAAGGGTGTTGAAAAATTCATGGAGTAAAAGATGACAAACATAAAAGGTAAAAAAATAGGTTTTGTTGCAAGTGCGTTTGATTTGTTTCATGCGGGCCACGTAATGATGCTTAAAGAAGCAAAGACGCAATGTGAATATTTGATTGTAGGTTTGCAAACTGATCCTACAATCGACAGAGAATGGAAAAATAAACCTATACAATCCGTTTTCGAAAGATACGTGCAAGTTGATGCTTGTAAATATGTTGATGAAATTATACCATATGCCACAGAAAAAGAATTGATGGATATCTTGACATCCTATCCTATTGATGTTAGAATCATAGGAGAAGAATACAGAGGTAAACAATATACTGGTTCAAATTTAATGATGGAAGTCTATTTCAATTCTAGAAAACACAGTTTCAGCACAACTGAACTTAGAAATAGAATTGGTGACATCATGAATAAAAAACAATAATATTGTTTCTTTGATTTTAATTTTAACATTTATTTTTTGAAAAAGGAGGTGTCGGAATGAAAGTAGCAGTAATAACCGACCAGCATTTTCGGTGCGAGGAATGATTCAGTTCATTTTTTAGATTTTTACGAAAAATTTTATCGAGACACCTTCTTTCCAAAATTAAAAGAACAAAACATTAAAACTGTTTTAATTCTTGGTGATACTTTTGATCGCCGAAAATATGTAAATTTTTACTCTCTTAAAAGAACAAAAGAAATGTTCTTTGATATTCTTGAAAAAGAATTGATAGATGTTTACATGTTGGCAGGAAACCATGATACGTATTTCAAAAATACTAATGATGTAAATTCTGTTGATTTGTTATTGCGTGAATACCAAAACATAGTCGTGATTGATTCACCACAAACTATTCATCTGAAATATTCGGATACAAATCACGATGTTTGTATGATTCCTTGGATTTGTGCAGAGAACTATGAAAATTCTATGCAAGAAATTAAAAACACATCAGCAAATATTTGCATGGGACATTTCGAAATTGCTGGATTCGCAATGTATCGTGGTATGCCATGTGAAGAAGGCCTTGATAGATCAATATTTCGTAAATTCGAACATACCTTTAGTGGTCATTACCATCACAAATCTAGTGCTGATGGCATTTATTATTTGGGTAATCCTTATGAACTTACTTGGCAAGATTATAATGATAAAAGAGGATTTCATCTTTTTGATATCGAAACAAAAGAATTAGAATTTATAGAAAATCCTAACAGGATGTTTCATCGAATTGTTTACGATGACAAAATCGAATCAATTTCGGAAATAACAAAAAAAGACCTAACAACATATACCAACACATATGTTAAAGTGGTAGTTGTAAACAAAACAAATCCGTATCTGTTTGACAAGTTCATGAATAACTTGTATAATGTCAATCCTATCGATATTACTATTGCTGAAGATTTTACCGAATTGACAGAAGGTGTTGATGATGATATGGTAGATCAAGCAGAAGACACATTGACGATTTTAAATGGTTATGTTGATTCCATTAAAGAAGATAACATTGATAACAACAAGTTGAAAACTTTATTAAAAGAACTCTATATTGAGTCCTTAAATTCTGAACAAACATGATTCTTTTTCAAAAAGTAAGATGGCGTAATTTATTATCGACTGGTAATTCTTTTACGGAAATAAACTTAACCAAATCAACTAACACACTAATTATCGGACAAAATGGTGCAGGAAAAAGTACTATTTTGGATGCACTATGTTTCGGTTTGTTTGGTAAACCTTTTCGAAAAATCAATAAACCCAATTTATTAAATTCTATCAATCAGCGTGATTGTGTGGTTGAAATTGAATTCAATATCGGTCAAAAAAGATATAAAGTCATACGTGGCATCAAACCAAATATCTTTGAAATATATCAAAACGATATCTTAATTAATCAAGACGCTGCATCTAAAGATTATCAAGAAGTATTAGAAAAAAATATTCTTAAATTAAACTATAAATCTTTCACACAAGTTGTTATATTAGGATCAGCATCTTTTGTTCCTTTCATGCAATTATCGGCTTCAGATAGAAGAACTATTATTGAAGATTTACTAGACATTCAAATTTTTTCTTCAATGAATTCTTTGTTGAAGGATCGAGTATCTACACTTAAAGATACTACAACAAAAATTAAATATGAAGTTAATTTAACTGAAGAAAAAATTAATTTACAGAAACAAAATATTGAAGAACATAAGAAACATAATGATGCTGAAATTCAGAGAAAGAAAGATGAGATTGAAAAATCGAATGAACAGTTAAACAATTTAATTTATGATGTTGAATTGATTTCTAAACATATATCTGTATTGCAGAATAAAATTGGAAATAATAAAGATTCTTTAAATAAAAAATCCAAAAAACTTTTTCAGATTGAAGCCAAAGTTGAAAGTAACATTAAAAAGAACGAAAAAGATATTGAATTTTATGAACAAAATGATAATTGCCCAACCTGTAAACAACACATCGAAGAACACTTCAGAGAAGAACAAATTAGAGAACGAAAAGAAAAAGTCGATAATCAGAAAAAGGGTCTTGAGGAAATTACGCAAGAGCTTGATAAAATTTCAAAACAAATAAAAACAATTAATGATATCATTACACATATAAATGAACACAATAATGAAATCATTAAACATCAGTCAACAATGACAGCTATAACGAAATATGTTTCAAAGTTGAATGAAGAAATTAGAGAATTGTCAAATCGCAAAGATAACCTTGAAGAAGAAAATGAAAAACTTAAACAATTAAAAATTGATTTAGTATCATTACAAAAATCTCAAGAAGAACTTTCTATACAAAAACACTATTATGAATTTGCTTCATCTTTATTAAAAGATACCGGCATCAAAACTAAAATTATCAAACAGTACTTGCCTATAATGAACAAGTTAATTAACAAATATTTGTCTGCAATGGACTTTTTTGTTAATTTCAATATCAATGAAAACTTTGAAGAAACTATCAAGAGTCGTCACCGTGATGAATTTTCCTATGCTAATTTTTCAGAAGGTGAAAAGATGCGTATTGATTTGGCGTTATTGTTTACATGGCGTCAAATTGCAAAACTCAAAAACTCTACAAATACAAACTTGTTAATTTTGGATGAGGTTTTTGATTCAAGCTTAGACACAGTTGGTACAGAAGAATTTTTAAAATTAATTCATGAAATGGGACAAGATACAAATGTATTTGTTATATCACACAAAGGTGATCAATTGTTTGATAAATTTAGAAGCATAATTAAATTTGAGAAAAAGAATAATTTCTCGCAAATTGCAAAATAAATGGAATTTATATAATGGCAACACCGATAGAGTTTGTTGATAAACAATGGAAAGAGTGGTCTGAAAAGAACAGCTCGTTTGAACATATCGATGAGGAATCAATGAAAAAAATCCTCATTGAAGATTTAACATACGCATCAAAAATGGATGTTCGTGAATACACGTTATATCAAAAATGGTGTGAGGTTAAAGAACGGTACCCAGTCAAAGAAGTATCTACTCTTTTTGGTAGTGAACTTCAGATGGAAAGTACAGAACAAGAAAAACTAATACAGAAAGTTAAATCAAACTTTTGGATGCCACAAGAACCTGATGATTTTGAAAAATTAAAACCGGTTATGGTCTTATCAAACGGACCACTTGCGGAAACATGGAATGCTATACGTACATTTTCTTCAACAATGAAGAATAATTCGAATATTGGTCGTAATTTATTTTACACTCTTACTGATGAAGTGACAGGAAAATATCTTGGTGTTATTTGTATTTCTTCAGATTTTCTAGATTTGACACCAAGAGATAATGCAATAGGATGGGCTCGTGATGTAAAAACTCAACAACACATGATCAACCATACTGCAATTGGTTCCACAATTGTGCCGTTGCAACCATTAGGTTTTAATTACATGGGTGGTAAGTTGTTGGCATTGATGTGTTTATCTGATACAGTACAAAAAGATTGGAAAAAACAATATGGTGATGTCCTTGTTGGAGTTACAACTACTTCATTATATGGTAACACCAAGTCTGGAGGTTTATCTCAATATGATGGTCTAGAACACTGGAATAAAATGGGTTTTTCTAGTGGTTCGGTTGCTTTTGAACCGAGTAAAAAAACTATGAGAATGGTTTTTGATTGGATCAAAGAAAATCATACCCGTAAATATTTTGAATGGTGGGAAGCCAAAAATCAACAAGGTCTTCCACTCAAACGTGATCACAAAAATAGGTCTTTAAACTTTGCTTATTCAAAGCTTGGTATTCCTAAAAATTTAATTCGTACCGAACATCAGCGAGGAATTTATTTTTCACCATTGTATAATAATACAAATGATTTCTTACGAAAAGAAATTGGTGAAGGTAAATTGGTAAAATCTTTCGATACGAGTGAAGAAACTCTTGCCAATATTTGGAAAACCAAGTATGCTAAGGGTCGAATCAGACAATTACAAAAAAAGAATAATGTTTCATATGAAACACTTTTCTATGATGACCTTATCTATTTGAATTGGGATCAAACTAAGGAAAAATATCTGCCACAAGTTGGCAGATGATCAAGTGTACCACAAAAGTACTTGACTTGATCACTATATAATGTTATGATTTGTGAACTTGCAATACGCAAGATTTTGTTAAACTTTGTCATTAGGAGATTATTATGACTAAATTATCCGCTAAATCTAAAATCCTCAACTTCTTGAGCAAAACAGAAGGTTACAACACACTTTCAGTTGCACAAGCAAGAGCACGTTTTGGTATTCAAAATGTTTCTGCTCGAATCGAAGAATTACGTAAAGAAGGTCACGTAATTTATACAAACACTAAAACACGCCGTGACGGCAGCAAAGTAGCTGTTTATCGTTTGGGTAAACCGACCAAATCAATGGTACGCACCGCTATTTCTGCTGGTTACACTTTTAACGCTTAATTAAGCAAACGCAAAGGAGACCCACCAAAAGTGGATCTCCTTTTTTTTAACTCTTGGAGAGAAAATGGAAATTTCAATTAAAAAAGAAGAACTACGCAAAAAAAGCATATTCGTTGCAACACCAATGTATGGTGGAATGAATCATGGTTTATATGCAAAAGCTTGCCTTGATTTGCAAGCTCTTGCTATTCAGTATGGAATTACAATTAAATTTTCATTTCTTTTCAATGAATCTTTAATTACTCGAGCAAGAAATTATCTTGTTGATGAATTTATTCACCGATCAGATTGCACACACATGCTTTTCTTGGACGCTGATATTCACTTTAATCCAAATGATGTAATTGCACTTTTGGCTTTAGATAGAGATATTATTGGCGGTCCCTATCCAAAGAAAGCCATCAAATGGAAAGCAGTCAAAAAAGCAATGGAAAGAAATCCACAAATTGACGCTAGCAATTTATCTAAAGTAACTGGTGATTACGTATTCAATGCTGTTAAAGGTACAGATAAATTTAGTGTTACTGAGCCTCTAGAAGTACTGGAGATCGGAACAGGATTTATGATGATTAAACGTGAGGTATTTCCTAAATTTGAAGCTGCATATCCACATCTTAGATATAGGCCAGATCACGTAGGACAATCAAGTTTTGACGGTTCACGTTATATTCACGCATACTTTGATACAATGATTGATACAATCGATAGTGCAACGGGCGGAGGATCAGATCGTTATCTTTCAGAAGACTATATGTTCTGTCAATTGTGGAGAAAATTAGGCGGTACGATTTGGTTATGCCCTTGGATGAAAACACAACACATCGGAACATATCACTTTACGGGAGACATGCCAGCTGTTGCAAATTTTGTCGGAGAAATGTAATGTTTCTTGAGGAGATGGTTGATTATGAAAAATCACTTTCAACTACTTTAGGACGTAAATTTGATGGAGGTAAACTAGAATATGGTTTACTTCCTCCTCTTGCTTTAGAGGAAACAGTTAAAGTTTTAACTTTTGGTGCTCAAAAGTATGAACGTGATAATTGGCAAAAAGTACCAGATTCAAAACGTAGGTACTTTGACGCTTTACAAAGACACGTGTGGGCTTGGAAAAAAGGTGAACAAGTTGATTCTGAATCCGGTATTCACCACTTAGCACACGCTTTATGTTGTCTCATGTTTTTGTATGAACATGACGTGAAATATTCAGTTGACAAAACTGATTAAAAATTGTACAATAAATTTTTTGGAGTATATTATGAAAATTTCGAGTGAAACATTAACTGTGTTGAAAAACTTTGTTGGAATTAATAACAACATTGAATTCAAAAAAGGAAATAAGTTGGCTACGATGGCACCAACTAAAACAATTTTGGCTAAAGCCACTATTAAAGATGAATTTCCTAAAGATTTTTGCATCTACGACTTGAATCAGTTTTTATCAATTTATTCTGTGAATAAAGATTGTGAAATTGATTTTGATGAGAAACATGTTATTTTCAAATCAAATAAAAGTAAAACATGGTATCGTACCGCAGCGAAAACTGCTATCGTTACCGCACCAGAAAAAGAATTGAACATTCCTTCTGTTGATGTTTCTTTTACATTCAAATCTGATGATTTGGCGTCTGTATTAAAGAACGCTAGTTTGTTGCAATCACCCCACATTGCATTTGAATCAGACGGTGATGCAATTAACGTTACAACTTTTAACGCTGATGATGATTCTGCACACATCAATGCTACAGAAATTGCAGAGGGCAATGGTAAATCATTCAAAGCTGTTTTTATGACAGATAATTTAAAGTTGATGTCAAATACCTATGAAGTTGAGATTTCATCTAAAGGTTTGGCATCATTCAAGAGTGAAGACGGTTCTATGCAATATTGGATCGCAATTGAAGCTAAACATTCAAAATTTGGAGAATAATTTTGACTAAAGTGAATACATTATTTGGTTCTTTTGATGAAGAAGCTTTAAAAAAGTTAAAAGGATATATTGACGAAGTTGTTGTACATATGCACAAAAATGATGGCAACAACATGGCAATCAAAGATATTGTTGATATTGCATATGACGAATTGAAGATTCCTAAAAAGATTCTTAAACGTATGGCAAAAACACAACATAAAAATTCATTTCAAACTGAAATTGCTGAATCAAAAGAATTTGAAGCTTTGTTTGAATCGATGAATGAAGTGAAGTGAATTTATTTTTTTATATTATGGAGTTTTTGAATGATAGATCACATGTTGTGGGTGGAAAAATATCGCCCAAATAAAATCGAAGATTGTATTCTTCCTGATACACTAAAGTCTACGTTTCAGGAATATGTAAATCGCAAAGAAATTCCCAATCTACTTCTGGCAGGTTCAGCTGGTGTCGGTAAAACAACAGTTGCACGTGCCATGTGTGAAGAAGTAGGTTGTGATTATATCATCATCAACGGTTCTGATGAAAACGGCGTTGATACGATTCGTGTAAAAATCAAGAACTATGCATCATCTATGTCCTTGGTGGGCGGTCGTAAAGTCATTATTCTAGATGAAGCTGACTATTTGACACCAAATGCTCAAGCGATCCTACGAGCAGGCATCGAAGAATTTGCATCCAATTGTTCGTTTATATTCACCTGTAATTTTAAGAATAGGATCATCGATCCAATTCATTCCCGTTGCACCGTAGTTGACTTTAAAGCCAATGGCAGTAAAGCTAAAATGGCTTCTCAATTCTTCCGTCGAGTTGAGTTCATATTACAAAGTGAAAAAATTGAATATGAAAAAGAAGTAGTCGCTTCTGTAATCACCAAACACTTTCCTGATAATAGGCGAGTGTTGAATGAATTGCAAAGATATGGTGTGAGTGGAAAAATTGATAAAGGAATCTTAGCTGCCATTTCTGACGTTAAGATGGAATCATTAATTGGTGCTTTGAAAGATAAAGATTTTGGGTCTTGTCGTAAATGGGTTACCAATAATTTAGATAATGATCAAACACGTATTTTCCGCAATATCTATGATGCATTATATGATAACTTGAAACCTAATTCTGTACCACAATTGGTTTTAATTCTTGCTAAGTATCAATACCAAGCAGCGTTTGTTGCGGATCATGAGATCAATTTAATGGCTTGTTTGACCGAAATTATGGTTGAAAGTGAATTTAAATGATTTATACAAACGAAAATATGAATCTCTTTTGGACAACAAAAGAAAAAGTTTATGATTACACAAAAAACTTGACAAGTGTTGTATATGCTTTTTCTTGGTTGGATTCTATGCCACCACAGAACCAATGGCCTTTCATGTTAGAGGAAACTTTTTATTTTGGTATGGCTGGGGGTCTAAAAGATAACTATACAGCAGATAGGAAAGAAGCACACAGAGAGCCTTCTTTGACTACTGCACCACATGCAAGAATGAAACAACATCTACCTAGGTTCAGTAATCCCAATGGTAATTTTGGTTCTGAAAAGAGAAAGTATGAACTATATCACAGTTTGTATAGTGAGGACACTACCTCAGAAAAGACTTTTTATATTGCACTTCTAATACCAAAAAGTCATGTTCCAGCAGTTGGTATGAGAAATTTACTATCATTGGTTGAGAGTGAACAAATTTATCAATATCAAAAAATGTTTGGTCGTTTACCTTATTTAAATCTTGCAGAAGCCGATGACTTTAGTGATTCTAGAAAAAAAGAAGATTCTATTTCTCAGAAGTATATAAAGAGAATTAACAAACAAGATATAACGCAATGGATGAATTAATATGCCTGACCTGTTCAAAGAAATTATTCCATCCATACTCACAACTAAAAAATCTGTAATCTATGATGAGTTAGATTTAAAGGACTATCATCCTTTCTTGGTTAACCGTGCCTTGTCTTATCATTTGGATTGTGTTTTGTATGCCAACGAAATGAACAGATGGCCGAGTCTAGATAAAGACATGCAATACCAATATCTTCTAAATAGTATTAGACCTATGAAACGGAAATTTCAACCGTGGCAAAAATCTAAAGTTGACGAGAATATTGACGTTGTGAAAACCTATTTTGGTTATTCTAATACTAAAGCCAAGGAAGCTTTAAGTATTCTCACAGATGAACAGATCGCTGAAATAAAAATAAAAACAGACAAAGGCGGAGTCAAGAATAATGCTAGAAATTAAAGACTTAGTTGAGGTAAAACTTAAAGAAAAAGATGATTTTTTAAAAGTTCGTGAAACGTTAACACGAATTGGTGTCGCTTCTAAAAAAGAAAAGATGTTGTATCAGTCATGCCATATTTTACACAAAAGAGGACAATATTATATTGTACACTTTAAAGAATTGTTTGCATTAGACGGAAAACCAACAGATATTTCTGAAAATGATTTATCAAGAAGAAATGCTATTGTAAACTTATTACAAGATTGGGGTTTAATTGAAATTGTGAGAAAAGAACAAACGGAAAATCCAGTTCCTATTTTCTTGTCTCAAATTAAAATTATTTCACATAAAGAAAAGTCTGAGTGGCAATTAATTCCGAAATATAATATCGGTAAAAAACCACAAAAAGATACTGAATAATTATAAATAATTATATTCTCAGGGATGGGAACTAGCAGTGCCGAGGTTAAGGCTAGTAATAAATTACTCGGTCCAACGCTTTTTAGGTTGGATTTTTTAAAAACTTTTTCGCTTTTTTAAGGAGAAACAAATGACATACATGAAAGATGTATTCGGTAAAGACCTTTTCGGTCAATTTCAACCATTCACGGTTGGCTTCGATCAAACCCTAGACACACTTAAAAAAATTGCAGAACAATCTGCAAAAGTCGCTGGGTATCCTCCATACAATATCAAACAAGTCAAAGATAACAAATATGTTATCGAAATGGCTGTTGCTGGATTTGCAAAATCTGATATTGAAATGACTTTAGAGGGTAATAAACTTATCATCAAAGGTGCAACAAAAGATGATACTGAAAGTGATTACCTATACAAAGGCATTGCAAATCGTTCTTTTGAACGCACTTTTACTTTGGCTGATAAAGTTGAAATTAAAGATGCAGAATTGGCAAATGGTATGCTCAAGGTTTGGCTGGAGAACATGATCAAAGCTCAAGACGCTATCAAAAAAATTACCATTAAGGAAGAAAAATGAACTGGTGGCCTGTATCCGATGAGGAATGGGATCAGTTAAATAATCCTGAAAAATTCCAAAACAAAGGTAAATAAAAATAGGGCTCTTGACAGAGCCCTTTCTTTTTTGTATAATTTATTCATTATGAAAAACATTAAAGTACCTGTATTAAAAAAAGTTCGTGTCCGCACGAATCAGGAAGAATATTTTACCTATTCGAATTGGGAAATCAAAGAGATTGATGGTGTTGCTTTTCTTCCTGTCATAAAAACACCACAAAATAAAACTCCAGTTCGTTATATCCGAAAAGATAGTTTGGAGTTCATCAAATGAAATGGTTAAAATATTCCGGACTTTGGATTGGATTTGTGTTAAATCCTTTTCACTGGAGATTCGAATGGATTAGAGATAGGACGAAAGAATTTCCTTCTGATTGCTATGTTTTTGAAAATGCAATTTATTTTGGTCCTTTTTGGATTCGACTCATCATTGATGATGGAAGATGGTAATGAAACAAAAATGGATTGAAGCGTTCATGGATACTGCCGAAAGGTTCGGTAAGTTATCTTCAGCTAAAAGATTAAAAGTTGGTGCTGTTATCGTAAAAGATAATCGTATCATTTCTATTGGTTATAATGGAACGCCAGCTGGTTGGGACAATGATTGTGAAACTATTGAATGGACGAAAGATAATCCAGAATTAGGTTCTAATAATTTTGTCATGAGAGGTTGGAAGTGGTGTCCAAATAAAAATGCTTGGTACGGTACCAAAACAAAACCAGAAGTGATTCATGCTGAAAGTAATGCAATTGCAAAGTTAGCAAAAAGTAATGAATCTGGTCAAGACTCGATAATGTTTGTTACACATGCACCTTGCATTGAATGTGCAAAATTAGTTTATCAATCAGGTATTAACTCTCTCTATTATAGAAATTCTTATAGGGACGAAAGTGGTCTAAATTTTCTAGAAAAAGCAGGAATTGAGGTTAAAAAGATATGATGCATTGGGGAAAACATCTGATGTTAGATGCTAAAAATTGTGATCGATATAAGGCACAAGATTCTTTGTACATTAAAAATTTTACAAAAGATTTAGTTAAAAGAATTGATATGGTACCCTACGGTGAACCTCAGCTTGTTCATTTTGCTGATGGTACAGACAAAGCAGGATGGACCGTCATTCAACTAATTGAAACTTCAAATATTATGGGTCATTTTTTGGATAATACTGGTGACTTATATCTGGATGTTTTTTCGTGTAAAGAATATGACGAAAGTGTTGTTACTGATATATTAAAAGAATACTTTAGACCCGAACTAATTCATACCACCACCATTTATCGGGATGCGAAATTAGGAACAAAAATTCAATAATTCTAAATAGATTAGGAGTGTTAAGTATTTTAACAGTTATTTTAAAGGTTGTCAGATGCAAATTAAAGTATTTAATTGTCCAGACAAAGACTTTAAACCATTTGTTGAAAGAGCCGCTTCTTTTTATTCAAAAGAATTAATCAAAAATACCAGAATACGAAATAACTGTTCTGTCAAAATTCGTTTTGATGGAAAATTACAAGAATATGGTTATTGTCTGGTTGAAGATTATAATACCGCAAAACAAGCTAGAGATTTTTTAATAGAGTTGCATCCAGGAATAGGTGCGAGGAGAATACTCGAAACTTTGGCTCACGAAATGGTGCATTTAAAGCAATTTGCGTTCAATGAAACGAATGATCAACTCTCTATGTGGCGCGGAGAAAAAATAGATTCCGATAAAGTTGAATATTGGTCCCATCCGTGGGAAATTGATGCTTATGGACGTGAATCTGGATTATTAACTAAGTTTGCAATTTCCGAACATCTGTGGGAAATACTTGAAGAATTTAGAAATCCTGCTTTGCCGATAGTATCAACACCAATCAAATGGAAAAATATTTAAATGTCATTAATATGTGGTGATCACACTTATGGATCAAATCACATAGCTATTTTTCAATGGGGTGAAGGAACAAAAATTCAAATAGGAAAATATTGTTCAATAGCCGATAATGTTAAAGCATTTCAATGGTGCGGTCCCATAACGGTATTGGAGAGGATTGCTAATCCTTCGGTCGGTTAACACCGGCTTCTGAGTTCGAATCTCAGTCGCACCGCCAAAAAACAAGTTGTAAAAAAACAACACAGGTGTTGACAATCATTTTAATTCGTGTACAATACGTACTATCGATTGAGAAATCAATCATTGTTCATTAAAAAATGGATTGTATTTTATGCACCGTTCATCTAGAGGCCTAGGATAGTGCCCTTTCACGGCATTCACAGCGGTTCGAATCCGCTACGGTGTACCATATAAAAACACATTGCAAAAAACCGAGTCCGGTACATTTTAGCAGTAGGCAATCCAATGTGTTTTTATATGGTAACGTATACGCTTGTAGCTCAACTGGTTAGAGCAGCGGACTCATAATCCGTTGGTTAGGGGTTCGAGTCCCTTCGGGCGTACCATATTTGGAGAAGCCGCCGTAATGGTATGGCAGGAGACTGTAAATCTTCCGACTTTTGTCACAATTGGTTCGATCCCAATCTTCTCCACCATTTTTGGTCCCATAGTTAAATGGTTATAATTTCGGCTTGTCACGCCGATGTTAGGAGTTCGATTCTCCTTGGGACCGCCAAAATATAAACATATATAGATAGAATAATGATTATTCCTCGATAGCTCAGTTGGTAGAGCACCGGACTGTTAATCCGTAGGTCCCTGGTTCGAGCCCAGGTCGAGGAGCCAATTTTATAAGGAGTTGAAGTGAGCGTAAAAACAAATACCGGACACACAGCAGTACACAAAAAGACTTGTCAGAACGGAAGTAAAACAAGTACTTTAAATAAAACAAGAAAAAAAGTTAAAAAATACAGAGGTCAAGGTAGGTAAAATAATGGGGGATTAGCTCAGCTGGGAGAGCACCTGCTTTGCAAGCAGGGGGTCGTCGGTTCGATCCCGTCATCCTCCACCACTTTTACCGAGTTAGCTCAGCGGTAGAGCAGCGTCTTGATAAGGCGTTGGTCAGTGGTTCAATCCCACTACTCGGTACCAATAAAATTTTATTAGGAGTATATTATGATACAGTTGAAAACATTCATGGAATTAATTAATTATCGTATTACAGAAGGCGATAAATTTCAATGGAACTGTTATGGTGAAAATGCATATAACTTAACCTCATGGAATGGACTCCACGGTGAAGGTGGTTGGAGTGCTAATATTGTATTTGATACCAACACACAAATCGTCTATGAGGTAGATGTTTGTGATTATACCCATGATCGCTCATATCGCCTGATTCATCCTGAATATGTTGATGCTTATGCTCGTGAAAAGGATGCTAAAGGTCTGGACGATACTGCATGGGATGAAGTTAAATATATCGATCTGACTGTCGAACATGATTGGTTGGAGAAAGCTCGAGCGATTATTTCTAATGAAAAATACGATACTCGTATTCAAATGGAAATTGAATTTTCAGATGACGACCTTTTTGAATATATGAAACTAGCACACAAACTGGATATCACATTCAATCAATTAATCGAAAAAGCGCTAAGGGAAGCAATCAGCAATAAAAATAATGTATGAAAAAAATAGACATCGATGAAGTGAAAAAATTTATTTCATCGCAAAGTCCACAAACTAAGATATATCTTGGTGCGGATTCGGAAAGATTTATTATTGATGATGTCTGGTATGCTGATTATACAATAGCGGTTGTTGTTCATATTGATGGCCGACACGGTTGTAAAATTTTTGGTGAAGTTATTCGAGAGAGAGACTTTGATCAAAAGAAAAATAAACCATCTATGCGTTTAATGAATGAAGTTTTTAAAGTCGCAGAATTATTTCAAACATTATCTGATGTTTTGGAAGACAGACACGTTGAAGTTCATTTGGATATAAATCCCAATGAAAAATACGGATCATCGTGTGTTGTGCAACAGGCAATTGGTTATATCAAAGGAACATGTAATGTTACACCAATGGTAAAACCAAAAGCTTTTGCTGCTACATATGCAGCAGACAGATTGAAGCATGTATTGACAATGGCTGCCTGATTTTTTTATTATGAAAGTTGATTATGAAATTCTTTAAAAGAAATTTAATTACAATTGCATCATTGATGGCAATTAACTCTGTGTGTCTATCAGCAGTCGTTTCTCCCACAGAAACCGCAGCAAACGATATTGCACTTACATCTATTGGTGCCAAGGTTGCTTGGTCGCGTGGATATACAGGTCTAAATTCTCGCATTGGTTTTGTTGATACTGGTGCCGATCTTAAAAATAAAGATTTAAAAAATGTGATTCTTTCCAAAAGTCCGTATTACACAAACATGATTGATGTGAACGGTGGTCATGGAACTGAAATGATTTCTCTTGCTGCTGGTGCAAAAGATGGCACAGGAATTATGGGTGTTGCTTATAATGCAAATGCAATGATTTATGCAGGAGGCTTTGCTGGTTTCCTTTTTGTTACTGACGTGAACAACGGCATTAGGTGGAACGCTGACAATAAAGCAGATGTTATCAATCTAAGTTTGGGCTCATCGATGAGTCAAAATGAATTTGCTAAAAATTATAAAAATTTAAATAATGGATCATTTGTAAAAATTACAAGTGCGGCAGATTCTTATTCATCAACACAATTTTTGTCCTCATTGCAATACGCAACATCAAAAGGTTCTATTGTAGTAATGGCAGCTGGAAACGATGGAAATCCAGTTCCAACAAATCCTGCAAACCTGGCAGTGAAAACAGACACGAAAGGAAATTTGTTACTTGGTGGACGCGCTGTTATAGTTGGTGCAGTCGATAACAATAACAATATTGCTAGTTTCAGTAATCGTGCGGGAAATATTTGTCAGAATTTTGTAAACAATGTTTGTAAAGATACTGTTCAAATTAAAGATTATTTTTTAGTTGCTCCTGGCGGTGGTTTAATTTGGGCCGCAAATGCAAATGCAGGTACTAATTTAAAGATTGATCAGGGTACAAGCCTTTCTGCTGCTTTTGTATCAGGTGGCATTGCTGTAATCAAACAAGCATGGCCAACATTAAAACCAGAACAAATTGTACAAGTTCTACTTAAAACAGCAACGGATTTAGGTAAACCTGGAGTTGATGAAGTTTACGGTAACGGTTTAATGAATCTTGATGCTGCAACAAAACCAATTGGTGCTCTCACGCTTGCAAAAATTACAAACACAAGTACGACACAAATTGCTGCTGGACCGGTGTCACTCTCATCAAGTGGACTTTCTGGTGGTATTATTACCAAACAAAGTTTTGTGAATAGTTCTGTATTACAGAACACACAAGTTATTGATTCTATTGGTAGAAATTTTACTGTCAATATGACAAACGGAATGACAACATCAATGCAGAATTACAATCCAATTTCTGCATTTTCTACACTTAGCAATTCGACAATTAACTATGTCGATTTGGGTACACAAAATCTAATTAATACTGTTTATTCGAGTGATAATGTTACTGGAATGAAATTTGGATATCAACTAAATGATCAATATCGTTTATCTGTTGAAGTTGGAACAGCCAAAGAATTTGGATCAATCTTAGGAACAAAAGGCAACGGCGCATTTGCATTAGGTGATTCGTCAACAAACTGGACTGGTTTGGAATTGTCAAAAAATATGAATCAAAATGTAAATGTATATGGAAGTTTGGCTTATGGATTTACTAAATCAAATACTGTTTCCGATTCGTTGATTAGTGATGTGAGTGATATTGTTACACAAACTTGGACTCTGGGATTACAGAAAAAAGAAATCTTTAACGAAAAAGATTATCTAAATTTCCAAGTTACTGAACTTCCTGCAATTGTTAGTGGTAGTGCAACAATTTCTGGTGTGACCGGATATACAAGTTCAAATGTAACAGAAGATGGTGCAACTGTAACCTCGATTAATTCAAAAGAAAAAATTGAACTTTCAAATAGTTATAGACAGTACGCAACAAGTTTGGCATATACTCAAAATTTTAATAAATTGACTAGATTGCAAACAGGATTGGTGTTACAATCAGACAATGCTGGTTCTGATGTTAAATCATCATTGTTTGCTGTATTTAAGAAAATGTTTTGATTATTGCTTTGTTAGCTCAGTTGGTAGAGCGGCGCCCTTACAAGGCGTAGGTCGGCGGTTCGAACCCGTCACAAAGCACCAAATAAAGCCTCGGTGACGGAATTGGTATACGTGTTTGCCTTAGAAGCAAAATTTTGAGAGTTCGAGTCTCTCCTGAGGCACCACTGGTGATAGTTCAATGGATAGAACAGTAGCCTTCTAAGCTATTAATCCAGGTTCGATTCCTGGTCACCGGACCAATATAGCGAGAGTGGCGGAAAGGCATACGCAATTGACTTAAAATCAATCGCCCGTAAGGGATTGGGGGTTCAAGTCCCCCCTCTCGCACCAAAAAAATGTTGACATAGTAAAAAAAATACTATATAATAACAAGTGCGGGTATGATGTAAAGGTAACCTAAATCCTTGCCAAGGATTATTTCCGAGTTCGATTCTCGGTACCCGCTCCAAATGCCGGTTTAGCTCAGGGGTAGAGCAACCGCCTTGTAAGCGGTAGGTCGTCTGTTCAAATCAGACATCCGGCACCAGTTAATGCGGGATTAGTTTAATGGTAAAACTGTAGATTTCCAATCTTCCGTTGACAGTTCGATTCTGTCATCCCGCTCCAAATTTAGGAGATAATATAATGGATGAAAAAAAATCAAAAAATCCTTTTATAAATTTAGCTCGTGAATCCGGTAAAATATTACCGAATAATAATTCAAAAATTGCAACTAAACAACAAACTAAATTTACTTCTCAGGTTAATGTAAATAAACCAACTAGAAGATCAAGTAGAGGTAGATAATAATCTCCGATTCGCCTAGCCTGGTATGGCACTTCATTTGGGATGAAGAATAACGGGAGTTCGAATCTCTCATCGGAGACCACTTTTTATCGCGGGTTGGTGAAACGGTATCACAGAGGACTCATAATCCTCAGTTCCTTGTTCGACTCTTGGACCCGCATCCAATTACGGCATAGATCCTATCATGCGATACGGCATATAGTACATCATTACAAAGTAGTATACATATAGATCGAAGATATTTTCTAGAGTGTACATATTTTTTATAGTGTTGAAACTGTGCCTGTACCTAATAAACAATACAATCCATCAATTAATTCAAATAAAGTCCAAGTACCAGTTTCTTTATTCGTAAAAAGCTGTATATTTGTTTTTTTATTTGTTAAATCATTAGGATAATTCAATATCAATTTTTCATCAAATTTTATTAATGTATCTTTTATTTGATCTAGTTTATAACATGTCGTTGTTATTTGAACTTCAATACTCTGAGTTTGTCCGAAAGATAATAAAGGAATCAACATAATAAATGAAAATAGTTTTTTCATTTTTTTCTCCTTATAATGGTATATAGTGTAAAACACACTTTACAAAAAATTATTTTATGTTATAATGTTTGTTTTATAGGAGCGAAAAATGAAAATTCAAGCATTTAAATTAATTACAGGTGAAGAACTCGTTAGTGAAATTGAGTCCGAATCAGAATCAGAATTTGTATTAATTAATCCTGTAGGAATTGCAATTGTTCGAGGTCAAAATGGACAACCAAATGTAGGATTCTCTCCTTTTCCGATTCACGCGGAACAACAAAAAGATCAAACAATTTCTATTGCCAAAAAACATGTAGTGTATTACTATACACCCGCACAAGATTTTATTAACAATTACAATTCAATTTTTGGTTCGGGTATTATTCTTCCACAAGCAAAAGAAATCATCACAGGTTAATGACAAGTTTTTATACTAACGTACAATCTCTTAGTGGTAAGATATTGTATCGAGGAATTCTAGACGGCAAAAGAGTCAAACAAAAAATTGACTACTCTCCTTCTCTTTATTTGCCATCCAAAAATGTAACACAGTACACAAATTTGGATGGTAATTATCTCGACAAGAAAACATTCGAAACGATTTACGAAGCCAGAGAATACATCAAAAAATTTGAGGATGTATCTGGAGCTCCAGTAATACACGGCAATTCTCGTTTCGAATATGCATTTATTTCTGAACAACATTCTGGTATGGTTGACTGGGACCAAGATAAAGTCTTGGTTGCAGTAGTTGATATTGAAGTTGGATCTGAAAATGGATTTCCTGATCCTTATGAAGCTAACGAACCCATTACCGCTATCACTATCACTTACATTAACGGGCACACATATGTTTTTGGTTGTGGTGAATTTGACAATAACGATGAAAATGTTACATATGTCAAATGTCGTGATGAGTGGACATTGTGTAAAAAATTTATAGATGTCTGGTCAATTAAATGTCCTGATGTAATTACTGGTTGGAATACAAAGTTTTTTGATATACCATATCTTGTCAATCGATTTAAAAAAATCTTAGGTGAAGACAGTTCAAAAAAACTGTCACCATGGAATTTTATTTTTGAAAGAAAAACTGTTATCAATGGAAGACCATTGATTGCTTATGATCTTGTTGGTGTCGCATCACTCGATTATATTGAACTTTATAAGTGGTATGCGCCGGGTGGAAAATCACAAGAATCATATCGACTTGATAATATTGCAAACGTTGAATTGGGTGAAGGTAAAATTTCATATGATGAATATGAAAACCTGCATCAGTTGTATAAATTAAATTATCAAAAATTTATTGAGTATAACATCAAAGACGTGCAATTAATTTTACGTTTAGAAGACAAGTTAAAACTGATTGAATTGGCTTTAACTCTTGCGTATGATACAAAATCAAATTATGAAGACGTGTTTGCTCAAACACGCATGTGGGATTCTCTAACATATTCATATTTGTTACAACAAAATATTATTGTACCTCCAAGAATCATCAAAGAAAAAGATTCAGCATTCGAGGGTGCTTATGTTAAAGAAGTTCAAGTTGGTCTACATGAATATGTTGCAAGTTTTGACTTGAATTCACTTTATCCACATTTGATGATGCAATACTCCATAAGTCCAGAAAATCTTGTTGAAAGAAGTTATATTTCAGAAAGAAAGAGAAAAGTAATTGAGGAGTTAAAATTAAGAAATACTAAATAAGTGGGTGCGGTTACTTATTAGGAAAATAAATGAAGTATAATATCACTAAAGAAAAACTTTACGATTTATTTATTAACAAAAATATGAGAAGAAGTGAGGTTGCTGAATACTTTGGTTGTTCGGATGCTAATATTAAAAAGTGTTTACAAAAATTTGATATTAAAAAACCTTTTCATTTGGAATGTAAAAATAAAGAGAGAAAATCTTTGTTGAAATGTCTATGTTGCGGTAAAGAATATCAAACTCAAAAATTTAGAACTGAAAGTGAAAAGTACAATTCAAAATATTGCAGTTATTATTGCTCAAATAAGAGTAAATATTTGGGTGAAGATCATAAACGTAGAATTAGGAATGAAATTGCTGCAAGACGGAGAGCAAGAATACGTAATCAAACTCCAAAATTAAGTAAAGAAGAAAAGAAAAAATTACAGGAATATTATTTGATTTGTCCTAAAGGACATGAAGTGGACCACATACAACCTATTGCAAAAGGCGGCTTACATCATCCAGACAATTTACAAATATTGAGTAAAACTGAAAATAGAAAAAAGTGGATGAAATAAATGATGCATCAAAAAAAGGTTAAAATGAAGGTATAGAATGTTTCGTAATGTAAAAAAATTAACAACTGAAGAACTACAAGAAGAACTTCGGGCTATAGAATTATTTGAACGAGAAATTGATAAAGTTAGTGTCGAAAGTATGTTGAAAAAAACTGTCGATACTTCTTTTCTTGGTCCAATGCATTGTACCATCACACCCAATGGCCAGTTGTTCAGAACAGACATTCAAGGTTTCTTACCAAAGATGATGGAAGAAATGTATGTTGATAGAAGTAAGTTCAAAAAAATGATGATTCAGGCCAAAAAAGAATATGAGGTTGAAAAAGATGAAAGTAAGAAATTTGAATTAGAAAAAAAGATTGCTCGATATAATAATCTTCAACTAGCAAAAAAAGTATCACTTAACTCAGCTTATGGTGCTCTTGGATCACAATATTTCCGTTTTTATGATTTAAGACAAGCGCTTGCTGTTACGCTTGCTGGTCAGTTATCAATTCGTTGGATTGAAGGCAAACTGAATGATTACATGAACAAACTTTTACAGACAAATGATGATTATGTGATTGCATCAGATACGGATTCGATTTATCTAAAATTAGGTTCTCTGGTCAAAAAGTTCAATAATGATACCACAAATACGAAAAAAATAATTGACTTTATGGATCGTGTTTGTGAAGATAAGATTCAACCATATATCGACAAGTCTTATCAAGAACTGGCCACATACGTAAATGCATATGATCAGAAAATGCAAATGAAACGTGAAGCGTTAGCTAACAAAGGTGTTTGGACAGCTAAAAAGAGATATATTTTAAATGTTTATGATAATGAGGGTGTTCGGTATAACGAGCCTCAGATGAAGGTTATGGGTCTAGAAATGATCAAATCTTCAACACCATCATCGATTCGTGAAAAAATGAAAGATGTCATTAAATTGATGATGACTGGTACTGAATCTGACGTACAAGATTTTATTGCAAATTTTAAAGAGTCGTTCAAAAAATTACCACCCGAAGATATATCTTTTCCGAGAGGATTGAACGGATTGAAGACTTATTCAGATTCGGTTTTACTATATAAAAAAGGAACACCTATTCATGTTAAGGGTGCTATTTTATATAATCACAATATTAAACAACTGAATTTGACTAAAAAATATCCTTTGATACAAGAGGGTGAAAAGATCAAATTTACTTATCTGAAAATGCCTAATCCATTTAAAGATACCGTAATATCTTATCCTTCAAGATTACCAAAAGAATTTAATCTTGACAGTTTTATCGATTATGATTTACAATTTGAAAAATCATTTTTAGAACCAATTCGTATCATATTAGATTGTATGAATTGGAAAACAGAAAAAATTAATTCACTAGAGGACTTTTTCGGATGAATCTCATAACTTTTTTTACAGCAATTGCTTTATCGGCTGTTGCTGCTTATTATTCTGTTATTGGACTTGCTCAAATATTTCCTGGATCATTTTTACCCATAGTAATTATGGGTTCTGTGCTTGAGGCATCAAAACTTGTTACCGTATCTTGGTTATACAGAAATTGGAAACAATGTCCATTATTGATGAGAACCTATCTTACCTCAGCCTGTATTGTTTTGATGATTATTACATCTATGGGTATTTTTGGTTATCTTTCAAAAACACACTTAGAACATTCTTCAGATTTTGCTCCATTAGCAAATAAAATATTATTGATCGATGAAAAGATAAAAGTAGAAAAAGAGAATATTGAGAATAATAGAAAAACACTTAATCAATTAAACGAAGCCGTTGATCAGATCATGGCAAGAAGTACAGATGAAAAAGGTGCGGATAAATCTGTTGCAATAAGAAAATCTCAACAAAAAGAGAGAAGTAGATTAAGCAGTGAAATTGAAATCTCACAGAAAAAAATCAATGACTTGGTTGAAGAAAAAACTCCAATGTCAATAGAATTACAAAAAGCGGAGTCTGATTTTGGGCCTATAAAATATGTCGCAGAACTAATATATGGATCAAATGAAAAAGACATCATAGATAAGGCAGTTAGACTGGTAATCATATTAATAATGGTTGTATTTGATCCTCTAGCTGTGTTATTATTGATAGCTGCAAATATGTCACTAAAGGTTCAATCTGAGAAAAAAAGTGAGCCGACAGATGGCGACGGTAAAATCACACCAAAAGAAGAAAGTGTTGAAATACAAAAAGAAAATATTGTTGTTGTTGAAGAACCTCAAGTTGAAGAAGAACCAACAATAAAAAAAAGAGGATTTCCTAAAAGGAAAACTAAAACAGATTTAAAGTTGGAACCTAACTATGATTATAACGCCACATATTCGTTTCATGAAAAGGAAAATACTAAATGAGCATACTTGATAAAATTAAAAAGAATAGTAGTATTAAAGATTCTGCCATTCTATCGAAATCTAAATTCTTTAATAATAAAGATATGATTCAAACGTCTGTGCCAATCATCAATGTGGCATTGTCTGGTAAATTAGATGGTGGATTGACACCAGGACTTACTATGTGGGCAGGTCCTTCTAAACACTTCAAGACAGCTTTTTCGTTGTTGATGGCGAAATCTTATCTTGAAAAATATGCAGATGCCGCACTTCTTTTTTACGATTCTGAATTTGGAACTCCACAATCTTATTTTAATTCTTTTGGTATTGATTCTGAACGTGTATTGCACACTCCACTCATGGACATTGAACAATTAAAATTTGATGTGATGAATCAACTTACAAATCTTGAACGTGGTGACAAGTTGATTATTGTTATTGACTCTATTGGAAATCTTGCATCGAAGAAAGAAGTTGAAGATGCTTTAGATCAAAAATCTGTTGCTGACATGTCTAGAGCTAAACAAGTTAAATCTTTGTTTAGAATGGTGACACCACATCTATCTTTGAAAGATATTCCTATGATTGTAGTGAATCACACTTACAAAGAAATAGGAATGTTTCCTAAAGATATTGTTGGTGGCGGCACTGGTTCTTATTATTCGGCAGATAACATTTTCATTATTGGTCGTCAACAAGAAAAAGAAGGTACAGAAATTGTTGGTTACAACTTTATCATTAACGTGGAAAAATCTAGATATGTCAAAGAGAAATCTAAAATACCTGTTACTGTATCTTTTGATGGTGGCATCAGCAGGTGGTCTGGCTTACTTGATCTTGCAATTGAATCTGGTCATGTTATCAAGCCAAGCAATGGTTGGTACTCACGTGTAAATGTGACTACGGGTGAAGTTTCTGAAAAGAAATATCGAATCAAAGAAACTGATACGAAAGATTTTTGGATGCCAATTCTCACAGATGCTGGATTTCGCCAATTCGTTGAAAATAAATATCGAGTAGCATCATCCGAAATACTTCAAGGTGAAATTGAAGAAACTTTTGAAGTTGAAACAATGAATGGAACTTAAAATGATTGAAGGTGTCGATTATTGTTATATTTACCCAAAAAATGATAAATCTTCCGTACACATCAAATTTTTGGAAGGTCCATATAAAAGTGTAGTTTTCAAATATGGAAAAGTTAAATTTAAGGAAGAAGGCGATCAAGTATATTTACTTTTCGCATATGATGTGTTAGAATCTGAAAAACAAAAACCAAAAATTTTAGAAAAAGATACCGATTTTAAAAATTATATCGGCGATCTTTTGGTTGAAATAATGTCTTCTAATGTTGAACAGGAAATAATTGATGAAGTTGGAACAGACAGTTGATTAACTTTACACTTATCGAAGTGCCATTGTTTCATTTGAGGAAAACCACCAATTTTATTACATTATGCGACTTGAACAAACAATCTTAAAAAACTTAATTTGCAATGAGGAATATTTACGCAAAGTATTACCATTTTTAAAACAAGAGTATTTTTCCGACAGAACTGATAGAACAATCTATAATGAAATATATTCATTTACAAATAAGTATAATGTATCTGCAACTATAGAAGCAATTAATTTAGCAGTTAAAGAAAATCGACACCTCACAGAAGATGAATTAGAGAAATGTGAAGCCTCTCTTACGGAAATTGAAAAATCCGCAAAAGAAAAATCTGAAATACAATGGCTTATTGATAAAACAGAAAAGTTCTGTCAAGAAAAAGCTATATACAATGCAGTTCTCGGATCGATTTCCATTCTAGATGGTAAAGACAAAACTAATGATAAAGGTTCTATTCCTAAAATATTATCTGATGCTTTATCTGTTTCTTTTGACAATTCAGTAGGGCATGATTATCTAGAAAATTCGGAGAGTCGTTATGAATTTTATCACCGCAAAGAAGAACGTATACCATTCGACTTGGATTACTTCAATAAGATTACTAAAGGTGGTCTTCCTGCTAAAACTCTTAACATTGCCTTGGCGGGCACTGGCGTTGGTAAGTCTCTATTCATGTGTCACGTTGCTGCTAGTTGTATGGTACAAGGTAAAAATGTATTGTACATCACTTTGGAAATGGCTGAAGAAAAAATTGCAGAACGCATTGATGCAAATTTATTGAATGTAACCGTAGACGACTTAATTGAGTTGCCTAAAGATGTGTACGATAAAAAAATTGCTAGACTCAGAGAAAAAACTATAGGTAAATTGATCATTAAAGAATACCCAACCGCATCAGCATCAACAACACACTTTAGGACACTTTTGAATGAACTCAATCTTAAAAAATCTTTTGTTCCTGATATTATTTTTGTTGATTATCTTAACATATGTTGCTCTTCTAGAATTAAGGCAGGAGCTAGCGTTAATTCTTACACCTATGTCAAATCAATCGCAGAAGAATTGCGAGGTCTTGCCGTTGAGTTCGGAGTACCAATTGTTTCTGCAACACAAACAACAAGAAGTGGTTATACCTCTTCCGATCCAGGACTCGAAGATACAAGTGAATCTTTTGGTTTGCCAGCAACCGCTGACTTGATGTTTGCTTTGATATCTTCTGAAGAACTCGAAGAACTGGGTCAAATTATGGTCAAACAATTAAAAAATAGATACTCTGATCCAACCACACACAAAAGATTTAGTTTGGGTATTGATCGTGCAAAGATGAGATTGTATGATGTTGAACAATCTGCACAAAATGATATCGTTGATAGTGGTATTTCTAAACCAAATAAAAAATCATTTGATGGATTTAAAGTATGATGTTGACAAAAGAAGATGCGCTTCATTGTTCATCGGTTTTTAAAAAATATTTTGGGAGTTTCAATCGTGTTGATGATTATATGCGGGATCAAAAATTGGCATCTTTGGCTGATTTGCCTTCAAATCCTTTGTTTCCTATAGAAGAAGATTTATTTTCGGATTTCTCAATTCATCCGAAAGATATGGATTTTGAAGTTTGTGAAATACCACAAGAAACTTGGGAAACATTACTCAATATCACATCGTCACATATTAATATCTCACCTGTTGGTCGACAAATCAGGCTTGCTGTCAGAGAAAAGAACACAGGAAAGTTCGTTGGATTCATTAGACTTGGTTCACCAGTAATCAACATGAAACCTCGAAATGAAATGCTTGGACAAGTGTTTACACAAAAACCTGAATGGTCCAAAAGATTTAACGATTCGTCTATGATGGGATTTGTAATTGTACCATCACAACCTTTTGGTTATAATTATCTTGGTGGTAAACTTTTGGCTGCAATTTGTTGTTCACATGCTGTGCGTGAAATTGTCAATAAAAAATATAATATGAATCTTTGTTTATTTGAAACTACAAGTCTTTATGGTAGTTCAAAACAAGTTTCACAATATGATGGCATGAAGCCTTTTATAAGATATAAGGGTCTCACCGAAAGTGATTTCATTCCCATGATGCACGGAAAACCCTACGAAGATTTACGTAATTTTGTTGAAAGTAAAGTTGGTGATATTGTTGATGCTGATTCATCGAGCAAAAAATTGAAAACAACAATGAAAATTATTGCTTTAACAAAATCTGCACTAAAAGGTGATGTTGAAGCCGAAGTGTTTCAAAGAACAATAGATGATGCAAAAAAACTAACCGAACAAAAAAGATATTACATTTCACATTACGGTTATAAAAACATGATAGACTATGTTTGTTGCAAGACAGACAAACTAATCAAAGATGAAACTTATGATAAATTTGAATTAGAAAATGTAATAGAATGGTGGAAAAATAAAGCGTCAAATAGATATGAAACATTAAAAGTTGAAAACCGCTTGCGTTCCGAACTTGAGGTTTGGACTTCAGGTAAAGACATACAAATTATCAGATAAATAGTTTGATTTGGAGTTAAAATGGCGGCACAACAAGGTTTTGAATATGAAAAAAATGCAGCAAACATTTTAAAACCTATGGGCCTGGTACCTAAAAATTTTACTCCTGCTGGTGCTGGTAGTGATCAGCCAGATTTAATGTTGGAACACAAAAAAATTAAAGCTGGATGTGAGTTAAAAATAACAGCAGCTTCAGCTGGTTCTCTTGTATTGAAATATGACACGAAAGATAAGTCCAATCCTTGGAAATTTGGTGATATCAAAGATGATGATACTGAAAAAATGTTTATTAAAGATTTAGCCGATGAAGTTGGATTATTTGATATTATAAAAAAAGAATGGAAAGAAATTCCATTTAAAAGAGAGAAAGATGATTTGTGGGAAGCAACAGCCGGTAAACTAACAAAAAAACAACAGTACGAAAGAGATAGAGATACATTTCATGATATTCGAGGTGAAATACCATCAACAAAAATTGAACAATATTACAATCGAAAAGATACTTATTATGTTAACGTAGGTACACACGGTTTCTATCTGTTAGGATCTAAAAATCCTTTAAAATTAAAAGATGTGCCTAGATTTGGTTCTTCAGCTAAAGCAACATACAGAGCAAGAGTTCAATATAAAGGAAGTGATAACTATCAATTTACATTTGAAATGCAATTTTCAATTCCATCAAGTAAAAAATCTCCTTTTAACATTGCACCAGTAGACGGTAAAAGTGTTAATATCATCAAAAAAGATTTAAATTTAAATTGTTTCTCCTAATATGCCATTAATTGACTTTGATAAAATTTTAAAAGAATACCAAGATCATAACACCGACAATGATTTTGGATTCTCAGCCGTTTCTGAAGAAGAATATAATCGTGTAATTAACGATACTGCACAAACAGCGGATGATTACAAACAAAGATTGGCTCAGTTGGAAAAAATAATAATTCCTTTCCTACAAAAACTATATACTACAGCAGATAAAGAGTATATTTACTGGCCAAACCGAAAACCTACGATTGAACAACAAATTGAAAAGATTTTAAAACTGACAAGGGAATAATTATGACTGCAACTGTGATCGTACCAACAACTGGTGCTAGCGAATTGCGTAATGCAATCGAGAGTGTGTTGAATCAAACATATGAAACTATTTGTTATTTGGTTATCGATGGAGATAATTTTTCAGCAAAAGCTAAAACTATTGCCAGCGATTATATGGGTAACAAAAATTTAAAAATATGTTCTCTGCCTATTAACGTTGGTGCTAATGGATTTTATGGACATAGAGTTTATGCTGCGTTCTCACATCTAATCAATACAAAATATGTTTTATATCTAGATCAAGATAATTGGTTTGAAAAAAATCACGTACAGAGTTGTGTTGAAACAATAGAAAAAAATAATTTAGATTGGTCATATTCTTTGCGAAAAGTTGCCAACAAAGAAGGAGAATATGTTTGCAATGATGATTGTGAATCTCTGGGTAAATGGCAAACTTATCACGGACTTCATCACATAGATACTAATTGTTATTGTGTAAAATCTGATATTGTGATAAAATTAGCTAGTGTCTGGCATGGCGGTTGGGGACAAGATAGAGTTTTCTTCAACACAATATCAAACCACTTTAAAAAATTTGATTGCACTGGAGAATATACTGTTAACTATAGGGTTGATGGAAATCCGGGTTCCGTTACATCGGAATTCTTTTTGAGAGGTAATGAAGAAATGAAAAGAAAACATAATGGAGTTTTACCATGGCGAAAAATTTAATTATCGGTGCTTTTACAAACTATACCTACAATCAACTCAAACCTTGGGTTGAGTCTATTGATGAGTGTGGTTTTGAAGGCGACAAAGTGATGGTTGTTGGTAATGCATCACAAGAAACACGTGATGAATTGATCAAAAGAAATTTTAAAATTGTTGACATGTTGAAGGTAGAGGCTCCAATTCATGTTGCAAGATTTCTTGCAATTTATGATTATCTTAAAGATACCTGGAAAGACTATGACTACGTAGTAACAACTGATGTCAAGGACGTATATTTTCAAAAAGATCCAATCGAATGGATTAAGAAAAATTTACCAGAAAATAAAACCCTAGTAGCTGGTTCTGAGAGTATATCATACAAATATGAGCCTTGGGGAAATCAAAATTTGATGGAAACATACGGTCCATATTTTTATCTTTTGTTTGTAGGTAACGAAATTTATAATGTTGGTACAATCGGAGGAACAGCAGAGTATGTTAAAGACTTAGTACTAAACATATTCATCAATTCTACAAATAGACCCATTCCCATAGTTGATCAAGCTGTTTACAACGTTTCAATACAAACACAACCGTATAAAGATAAAGTTCTGTTTACTAAACAACAAGACGGCTGGGCAGTACAATTAGGAACAACAGGCGATCCTTCAAAAATAGAAGCATTCAGACCTTTTCTAACAGAGCCTGAGCCCGCATTTGATTTTGAAAGTGGATTGGTTAAAACACATACAGGAGAACCATTTTGTATTGTTCACCAATATGATCGTGTACCTCTATGGAAAGAATTGATAATGAAAAAATTCAATCAAGAGGATCCAAATAATTTCTTTGTTTACAGGGTGTAAAAAATGAGTGATGATGTAATTGTAATTAATACGGAAAACCAATCCTTTAATGTACAGAGAACATTCAAGTGTTCTGGTTACGGTCTTGGATATCTGATTAAAGATATTAATAATCCAGTAGGATTAGAAATTGGTTGTGACATTGGTGATACAACTAATTTTTTATTGGATTCAAATCCGACATTGAATTTAACTTCAATTGATCCATATGAAAACTATATTGATTGGAATGGAAATTCCTTAAACGAAAGAGAAAACGTTTATCAACAAATGGTGGAAAGATTGAAAGGATATTCGAATCGATTTTCTTTAATTCGTAAAACATCAGATGATGCGGTTGATCTTTTTTCTGAAAATCAATTTGATTTTATTTTCATCGATGGTCTTCATACATACGAACAGTTGAGTAAAGATTGTGAAAACTATTATAAGTTTTTAAAACCAGGTGGAATATTCTCAGGCCATGATTTTACTGCAATCGAAGGTGTAAATCGTGCAGCTAATGAATTTGCAAATAAAGTTAATAAAGAAATTTTAACAACCGAATGTGACGTTTGGTATTGGTATAAGTGAGATTTTATCTTGAAAAAATGCATTATTTTATCTGGTCACTATAGGACTTTTGACCAAACGTGCGATAACATTAAAAAATTTATTGACATCAATGAACTTGATGTGTATTGTCATTTGTGGTTAACTCATGAATATGAACAACAAAATATAATTGATAAGTTAAATCCTAAAAAAATCTTAGTTGAAGATTGGAGAAATTATCAACAAATATTTTTTGAAATGGAAAAAAGAATTCTACAAGCAAATCCGAAACCTTTATCGATTGATAAAATTTCAGGAAATGCTTCCATGAATTTTAGTAGAAAACAAGCTTTTGATTTAATTGATCAAGAATATGATGAACTTGTTTATTGTCGCTATGATGTAAATTTTACACAAGTATTTAAATTTGAAGAAATCAATACGATTCTTACTCCATTGCAAGAGTCTTATAATTTAATATCGGATATTTTTGCGATTATGCCCTTTAAATACGCAAAATATTATTTTATATATGACAAATATGAACAATTGCACTCAACTCAATTTGAACCGGAATTTGAAGACTATCTTAGAAATGTAAGATTTTACGGTGAGAATAATATTAAAATACATAAAGACCAGAGGTATTGTCCTCACATGATGTTATTGAGAAATATTTTTAATAATAATGTACCTCAATTGACAACAGAAAAATTATCGGTATTTTTACAAAAATGAAAATCGCTTTATGCTTATGTGGTCAAGCAAGATCATTCGAAGAAGGTTATAAGTATTATAAAAATAATCTTTTTTCCCATTACAATGTCGATGTCTACATTCATTCTTGGAAATTTGTTTTAAGTGAAAATCTTATTAATATTTACAATCCAAAAAAATATGAGTTTGAAACACCTCTAGTTGGTAACTACGACAGTCAATATAAAAATACACCAAATCTATTAAAACATCCTCCTAGATTTACATATAACATGTTATACTCGATGTATAAATGTAGTCAATTAGTTGAGGGGGATTATGATTGGGTGATCAAATCGAGAACGGATTATGCTTTAAATGTTAAAATACCTTTCGCTGATTTAGAAAATAAAAAATTGTATATACCAAATTGTCGTATGACTCCCGAAAGAGATTTTGGAAACGACCAATTTGCTTTTGGATCAAAAGAAATAATGATGAAATACATGTCAACTTATTTGAACATAGATAAGTATTATGATTCTGGATATCAATTTATCGGTGAAGACATGATGAAGGCAAATTTATACGAACATAATTTGTACGGCAATAATCTAATATATGTGAACATGAATAATCCGTTTCCTCCTGGACCACATAACGGAACATGGCATTCACTCATACGTAATGACTATGACCAATGGAAAAAACACTAAAGGAATTAACTGGACATTCAGGTAGTCAAATATACTTGATGGAAGATGTCTGGGGATTGTTTATAAGAAAAATCAATAATGTAGAAAGAAATTTAGAAAGACTGAGCACTCTTTATTCTTTTGGATATCCTGTTCCTAAAATATACAATTATGGAAATAATGTATTAGACATGGAATATATCCATGGACTGGATATGAAGAATTATCTAATTCATCACAATATCGAGGACTTGTCTAACTTTATTATTTCTACATTGGAAAATTTTTCAAAAAAAAGTGTAATGAAGGATTACACTGGTGTCTATAATGAAAAACTAAAATGGATGGATCAAAATGATGACTTACCTTTCAATAAAGAAGAATTCATCGAAAGATTACCAAAAATATTACCGAGTTCGATGTATCATGGTGATATGACACTTGAAAATATTATAGGCACAAATAAAAATAAATTTTATATGATTGATGCTGTCAAGGTTGAATATGACTCATATATATTCGATATTGCAAAAATGAGACAAGATTTAGAGTGTAAATGGTTTTTGAGAAATGATTCGATAAGAATAGATGTTAAACTTAAAAATTTACAAGAACAAATTTTAAGTAAATTCGAAATTGCAAAAGATAATAATTTATTAATTTTAATGTTATTGAGAGTTTATTTACACACAAAGAAAAATGATTTTAATTATAACTTTATCATGAAAGAAATAAAAAGATTATGGAAATAATTGTACCTGCTGCCGGATTATCAACAAGGTTTCCCGAAATGAAACCAAAATATTTGTTGTATGATTACAAACACGATTTAATGTTGAAAAATTCTTTACGTCCTTATTTACAAAATTCAATTACTGTTGGTATTTTAAAAGAACATGATGAAAAATATCATGCATCTGAATTCATTCGATATGAATTTGGTGACAAAATAAAAATTGTTGTTTTAGAAAAACCAACAAAAGGTCCAGCCGATACAGTATATCAAATAATTCAAAAGTCTGGTCTTACGAATGAAGAAATACTTATAAAAGATTGTGATAGTTTTTTTGAACATGAAATTTCTCCAGGAAATTACGTTTGTGTTTCTAAAATTTCCGAACATGAAATTTTGAAGAAACTATCATCCAAAAGCTTTACAATTTCCAATGAACAAGGTATAATTAACGATATCATAGAAAAGAAAGTTGTGTCTGATACTTTTTGTGTTGGTGGTTATAAATTCGAAAGTGCATTGTTGTACAAAAACGCTTTTGAGGACATTTCACAGGAACGAGAAATATTTGTATCTGATGTAATTGGAAGATGCATCAATAATAAAAATATTTTTACTGAAAAAGCAGTAAAGAATTATATTGATGTCGGTACCGCAAAAGACTGGTTTGAATATAATGATAAACCTGTAATTTTTTGTGATATAGACGGAACGATAGTGAAAGCACAAAGTCGTGTGGGTGAAAACTCTTATGACCATAAAATCACACCACTCACTAAAAATGTAAAAAAACTTTTGGAAATGCAATCAAATGGAGCTCAATTTATATTTACAACTTCAAGAGGTAAAATATATGACGAGAGGAGCTGTTCATTATTAAATGAATTGGGATTTAAAAATTACACATTAATATCAGGATTGCAAAATTCAAGAAGAATATTGATTAATGATTTTAATAAATCAAATCCTTTTCCGAGAGCAGAAGCAATTAATATTTTTAGAGATTCCGATGACTTGGAAAATTACTTATGATTCCTGACAAAAATTTATTTATTGTCACTTCTTCAATAAAACCAAAAATAGGAGTATTTTCTCCTGAACAAAGATTTGCACAGACACTTTTTACGCTCAGATCAATTCGAAAAAAAGTACCTGATGCTATCATATTGTTATCGGACACATCTATTTCTCCATTAAGTGATTTTGAAAAAAAAGTTCTAAGTCAAAATTCTAATCTATATTTTGATTTGAGTGAAGAACCAGCAACAAAACATTACACTTCAAATGGTCAAAAAAGTCATGCCGAAAATGCATTGTTGTTTGCAACATTACAAACACTAAAGAATAATCCCAATGTGAGTAATGTTTTAAATTCTGTAAAAAGAGTATTTAAATTTTCAGGAAGATCGGAACTTGATGATAATTTCAATATCAATGATTATGATGACCTCTTTGGAAAATTTGTATTTAAAAAAAGAATACCAACTTGGATGGGAGATATAAAACATGATGCAACCCACTTGTTTATTACAAGAATGTATTCTTTTTGTCCTTCACTAATTGACACTTATCTGAGTGTACTGAATAAAAACATGTCGATTGTAAATGTACTGGATACAGAACACGCACATTTCGTGAATATTCCAAAAAATTATTTGGTGGAATTTGAAAAAATTCACTGCATGGGTTGGTTAGCCGGAAACGGTGAAATCGAACATTACTAAATTGTTATATATCAGACACAATATTTTCACAATTTGTGATATAAATCAAAAAGTATTATAAATAACTTCATGGACAACCAAAGTGTGTTGTATTCTAAGAGGTAAGATGAAATCTTTTTTAAATTTTTTGATTGAAGAAACTGAAGGTGAAAAACTTAAGCATATACATCATGCTGAAGACCGGCCTTTACTTCACGGATCAAAAGGTTTTGAACACACTTACAATGCGTTAAATCAAGCTCACGAACATATTAAGTCAGGTGGCAACAGTTCTCATTTGACGATGAAATATGATGGATCTCCTGCCGTTGTTTTTGGTCATAATCCAGAAAACGGTAAATTCTTTGTTGCATCAAAATCAGCTTTCAATGTAAATCCAAAAATAAACTATACACATGCAGATATAGTTAAAAACCACGGACACGCACCCGGTTTGATGGACAAATTACACGCAGGACTAAATCATCTCAAAAAGATTGCACCGAAGTCAGGAGTTTACCAAGGTGACCTAATGTTTTCTGATGGTGACAAAAAAGAAACAAAAAAAGGTGTATCATTTACTCCAAATACAATCACATATACCGCAAAAGGTGATGAGGCTGATAAAATAAGGAGAGCAAAACTTGGTGTAATTGTACACACCCAGTATCACGGAAAAAACCTGAGTACGATGGGTGCCGATCCTCATCCCGACATGCATAAATTTTATCAGCATCCTGATGTTTGGCACAAATCAGCCGAACACGATACGAAAAACGTACATTATTCAGAATCGGATCAAGAAAAATTCAATGACCACATGTCAGCCGCAAGAAAAATACATGATGAGCATAAAGGCACAATGTACAAATCAACTGAGCCACATCGAGGTGAAGCTGGACACCTTTCGACTTACATTAACCATACAGTAAGAACTGGTGAAGTTCCTTCTGCTGAAGGACTGAAAAAACACATACAAAATCAATACAATAAATCAGCTTCAAAATTAAAAACGCCGGCAGGACAAGCTAGAAAACAATCGGAAGCAAATAGTCATCTAAGTCATATTGAGAAAAACAAAGATCATTATGAAAATCTCCTGAAGATGCACCATCATTTACAACAAGCTAAAAATGTCTTGGTACACACACTAAATCAACATGAAGGTGGACTAGAACATCATATAGATGGCAAAAGAACTGGTCCAGAAGGCTTTGTTATTAACCATGCAGGTGAACCTACTAAATTAGTTGATCGCCAAGAATTTGCAAGAGCAAATTTATTAAAGGTTAGAAAATGAAAACATTTTTACAACACTTAAATGAATGTGAAATGATTAATGAAGCTGAAGGTGTGGGTTTCATTAAAGGTGCAGGTATCGACAAAGAAAGACATTTGGGAAAATATGTAATGCCGCATCTAGGATCAAAAGATTATACTCACACTATGGGTAAAGATCACGAAGATGTTCCATCCGGATCAAAATTAAAATTACACAAGACAGAATTGATTGATGGAAAATATTACGTTCATGCTACGGATGATGTTACGAGAAGAAAACACGTAATACCTGTTTCGAAAATTTTAAAACCAGGAGAAAAAAAATCTAATAAAGGTTTTGAATATGAACAAAATTTCGTAAAAAGATTAAAAGACCATGGTTTGATGCACGGTGAAGCTGCTGGATTTACAAGTGGTAACGACTTTAATTTGGTTAATAAAAAATTAAATACGAAACATAAAGGCGAAGTACACAACGAAGGTGAGTTACAGGGCGAAACAAAAGCAGGAAAAACTGCTGCTTTTGGTCAATTAACTATTGCTTATGATGAAAAGAAGGGTGGTTGGCACATTCCTGAAGAAAATAGAAAAAACAGACCAGGTTATGCTGCACACATCGAGTCAAAAGGTATCATAGACCACATGAACGAACACCATAAACCTACTGGATTGGTACCTGGTGGTCCTTTGGCTAAAAATGTAAACTTTGAACATGATGATTTGAAACCAGCAAATGCTTACTTAAAGGATCATCATGTTGATGTCCTACAAGTCGGTAAACACGGAACATATAGAGTTGGTGAAAAAGATAAGACTGGCCACGGATTGCCTGAATTGACAGGTAAAGGCCAATGGAGAGTCAGACAAAAAACATCCGATCCAAAAAAACGTACAATACAATTTATGGTCAAACATGCAGATAAAAGTCATGTCGATTTGGATCATGATGAACACCTGCACGCAATGGCCAAAACATTAGGTCATAAACCATTAACATTTAAGAAGTCGGAAGAATGAAGTCATTTTTAGAATTAGTCAAAGAACAAGAAGAATATGAGAAACATCATGTGATCACATTTGGTCGCATGAATCCTCCAACGACTGGACATTTAAAGCTAATCAATAAAGTTAAAGAGATTGCCAAAAAACATAATGCATCATATGAAGTTATCGTTTCTCACTCACAAGATAGTAAGAAAAATCCATTAAGTTCTGAACAAAAAATCAAGCATCTAACTAGATATATGGCTTCACCTAATAAAATAGAAGAAGCTGTTTCAATAAAATCATCACTGCAACGCATCACAACTAAACCAAAAATTACTGCCGCTACAAAAGAAAAACCAACCATATTACACCATGCGGTATCGGCATATAAGAGTGGTGTAACTCACCTTCACGTTGTCGTCGGATCGGATCGTGTTAAAGAGATGCATGATCTATTACATAAGTATAATGGTGTTAAAGCAGGACACGGAGAATATCATTTTAAGAGTATAAAAATTCATTCAGCCGGCCATCGTGATCCTGATGCCGAAGGCACAGAGGGTATGTCCGGAAGCAAAATGCGTGAACATGCCAAAAATAAAGACTTTAAGGAGTTTAGAAAAGGTGTTCCTTCTCATGTGTCCGATGAACATGCCAAAGAGTTAATGCACGATACACGCAAAGGTATGGGATTACATGAGGACTATAATAGAGGTTTATTTAAAGCTATTTTCGTTACCGGTGGTCCAGGATCAGGAAAAGATATTATAATTCGAGAAGCAATCGCTGAAAACCGTTCTGTCGAATTAAACTCAATTCAAGCTTTTGATTATTTAATGGATAAACAAAAGTTATCCGAAAAAACAACAGATTATCGCAGAGAAGCGATTCGATCTAGAGGTCCTTTAATTATTAATGGACCTGCGGACGATCATTCGAAAATGATCACAATCAAAGAAGAACTTGAAGAACTTGGTTACGATACGATCATGATTTTTGTTGACACGACAAATGAAACCAGTAAAATCAGAAATAAAAGTTTAGCTAAAATGGTTTCGGAGTCAGTTAGATTTGAAAAGTGGGAACTAGCTCAGGCTAGCAAAGAATCTTACCGTCAAAATTTTGCAAAATTTATTAATTTTGATAATAGTGCAACACTCGAATCAATTGAAGAAGATATTACAGACACTTATCAAATAATAAATAGATTTATTGACGAAAGAAATTATACTGATGTTGCATTTTCTTGGATGGAAAATCACGGAAAATTAAATATAAATGAATCGGTTAAATATTTGTTTAAGGAAGATAATGTTAAGAAAAATTCTAAATTTATTCAAAAACTCAACGAAAAGCGAGAAGCTTCCGCAGGAGTTTACAAAAGAAACAACTCAGTTGAAAGAGCAGCCGGTCCAGACGACATCACTCCAGACAACAGAGCAGGAGATTCCAACGCCGACAACATCAAATGGGATGCTCCAAAAAGAACAAAAACCTACACCTTCAAAACGTATAGTGAAGAAAAAGGTCCCAGCATTAAAGTCTTCCCCGAACCAAAAGAATCCAACTTCAGAAAAGACAAAGAGAAAGACAAAGCCAAAAGAATAAAAACATCAGATTCACCGACAGTAAATCAAAGAATGAGGAATGTTTCTGGAATAGGACCAGAATTTGACACACGCCAACAGGGAACAGTATACCCAATGTCAGGATTAGGCGATGTCACATACAGAGAACAAAAAGATTTTAAAAATTTTAGAAAAAAAGTAAAAGAAGCAATTGATGATCCGGGTGCAGTAGATATGGGAGTAGGTGGAACATTGGGTGGTGCAAGTAATAAAGAACCCATGCAATCATATAAGGATCAAGATAAAAATATTGGAATCATAATTAAAAAGAAAAAGAGAATTTAAAATGAAATTTTTTAGTCAATTTGTATCAGAAGAATATTCGGATGAACCTGCATATCTTCAAGAGGAAGTTTCACAATTGTGGGAAGAAGTTTCTTCCGATGAATTTAATTTTGATGGTGACGAAGAACAATTAATCGATTCTATCGATTGGGATTTGGAATCAGAACCTTTAGATGAAGCTGAATATCAAGGACGTAAAGTTCCTTTGGGTAAGCCAATGAAAGGTGATGTTAAAAAATCTAAAGTTTTTGTAAAATCACCGTCAGGTAGAGTTGTAAAAGTTAATTTTGGTGACAAGAATATGACAATTAAAAAACATAATCCTGCTCGCCGTAGAAGTTTTAGAGCACGACACCGTTGTGCAACACCCGGTCCAAGAACAAAAGCAAGATACTGGTCATGCAAAGCATGGTAATTTAGGAGACAATCATGTACGACAAAATAAAAGTAAATTCAATTTCTGAAGCAGTTAAAAAAGTTATGGCCAATGAAATGGAATTAGACGAAACTGGTTTACGCAAAGCGGCATATGCTGCTCACAAATCTGGTGAAACACACTTCACATTTAAAGGTAAAAAATATCCTGTAAAAGTTCAAGGTGAAGAAGTTTCTGCTGGTGAAGCGATTGAAGAATCAAGTCCGTTTGATTGGAAAAATAGAAAGTCTGAATTACCAACTAAACCAGGCGAGAAAGCTGGTTTTGATTCTAAAAAGATTTCTACTGGTACTGTTTATTCACGTAAACCAGTTAAGTCAACTGACGACACTAAAAAAGAAGAATATTCTTTTAAAGATAAATTAATTGAAAGTTTAAATAAGTCTGATGATAATTTTGCTGATTTTATGGTCAGCGAAAAAGAAATGACAGATGACGAAATGAAAAAGCGTGAAAATATTGTGATGTCGATGAAAAAGAATATGTCTTACTTCAAGAAAAAATATGGTAAGCGTTGGAAAGATGTAATGTATGCAACTGCAACTAAACAAGCAATGGCTAAAGAAGAAGTTGAGCAGATTGACGAGGTTGGTGATACACCAGCAGGTCGTGCAGCACTTCAATCTGTGAAAGACAGAGGCACGAAAGCAATGGATGCTTGGAATAAAAAACCAGAAAGTGGTTATAGTTCTGCACCTAGAAAGACCATAAGACAATTTGCGGGAGCAATGGATGCTGATCGTAGACTTAGAGGCCAAGGAATCACCAAAGGCAAAGAAGGTCAAGCTCAACGACAGATTGATTATGCAAAGAAAATGCGTGGTGAGGAAGTTGAGTCTCTTGATGAGTTGAATAAAACACATTCTGATAGAGATGTTAAAATGGCTATCGGTATCATTAACGATAAAAGATACAAAGGAGGCAACTTAACTGGTGCCCTTAAAGCCATCGATAAAATGAAACCCGGACTTTCTGATCATCCTGCTGTAATAAGAGCAATGCGAACAGCAAACGAAGAATATGAATTAAATGAGAAAAATGAATCTCATACTCATGCTGCTCATTATGAAAACGATAAGGGTGAATGGACAGGTATGAATTTATTGGTAGCAAAAAGTGATGATGATGCTATCAAACAAGCTCATGAAAAATGCAAAGAAGGTTGCAGACTTTCTCGCGTTGAGCGTCATATTCCAGTAAAAGAAGAAGTCGAATCTCTTGATGAATTATCACCAGCAACACATCAAGCATATAGGAAAGCTGCCGGCACACAGGCTTCTGCTTTAGACAAACAAGCTGCAAAACATTATGCTTCAGGTAATGTTAAAGCTGGTAAAGAATTAACACAGAAAGCTAACAAAAGATTCAGCGGTATTGTTAAATCAACCGTTAAAGAATCAAAAAGACCTGAAGATGATACTGTTCCTTTTGTGACAAACGAAAATAAACCTTTGAGTAGAGCAAAAGAAATGGCTCGCAAATCAATGGAAAGAATCAAAAATGAAATGATGGGTAAAACAGGCACATCTGAGTAAGGTATTAAAATGAGTAAAGCGCAAATAATTAAATCGTTGGTCAAAAAGAATATTGGTCAAAAACCGACATTCGGTACTAATCCACGTGATCCATGGTCTGCAAAATCTAATATAAACGAGGACGCTGCTTTGGACAAATATTTAATGTCTAGAGGAATTAATCCTAAATTTGTTTCAAAAGATACTAAAGTTTCACATTCAAAATCTGGAGAATTTTTGAAGTGGAAACAAGATCACATGATGGAATCAGCCGATGTTAAAGATACAATTACATTGGATATTCCTTTGATGATTCGTATTTTAGAATTGGCCCGTGAGGATGTGAAAGATGATCCAGAACTACATCGTATTGTCGAGAGATTGATAGAAATACGAAATAGAGGCACACTCACAATGAATGATTATAATTTCATTGCTGACCTCAAAGAAGAATTGCAATGGGAAGAAAAAGAAGAAGAATTTGAATTTAAAGTTTTTGACTATAAACCAAAATATTTTGATATTTGTCCAATTGCAACCGAATTGTATACTGATATAGGTGAAAAAGTTGATGAAGATTCTTATGAGTTAGTCGAGGGTATGGCTAAACTACAAGACGCAATTTTCTTCATAGAAAAACACTTAAAGGAGAAAAAAGGTTCTCCTAAAGAGGACGATTTGGGTTACCTTTGGATTGCACAAAACATCAAAGATCAAATTGACAGAATGGTTCAAATGGTCGAACCTGATATGAGATTGCAACACGGTTACTTGCAGGGTCACATTGAAACCATCAAAAAACTTTTAGATTATAATAATCGCAAAGAAAAACTTGAAGAAGACAAATTTCAAGATCCAATGGCTGCAACGCAAACTGTTGGTATGGAAGTAGAAAGTAAGAGAAAACAAATGTCGAAATCAGCTAGACTGATTAAGTCTTTGTACAAAAAACATGGCATGAAAGAAGAAATTTATGACCATGAAAAAGAAGATAAGTCTGTTGCAACTTATGGTAAAAAACCTAAGTTTGAGAAGTCTGATGAAAAAGATGATATGGGTGAAGATAAACCAAAGGCTTCTGCGGTTATGTCTGGTGGAACAACCTTAACAGGTGAAAAGAGAGATACAATTGAAATTGATCCGTCAATGAGAGTTCGTCCAGGTCAACCTGATCCTACAAAAAAGGATGACAAAAAAGACGACAAGAAAAAAGAAGAAAAGAAATAATAGATAAATAGGTAACAAACCCACACGGTTAAAAGGAGAATAACATGCCATCTTGGGGTAATACAGATTCAATTTACGATAAGCCACATTGGTCAAAAGAAAGACAAGTTCGCTTTACAACAACACTCGCAACAGGAAATACCGTTGCAAGTGGAAATACTTTGTATTTTGGTACAAGCACCGATGTTTCAAATTCAGCAATTGTTGCTGGTATGTCAGTTGTTGCACTAAATGTTGGTACAAGTGGTGAACCAGGTTTCTTTAAATCAAATACAACTGTTGCAAGTGTTACTGCTAATACAGTAGTACTTTCTCAAAATATTTTGGCAAGTGTTCCTTCCGGAACTGTGTTGGAATTCGATACGCCTATATCTTATCCAGCCGGCGAAAGATCAAGCACTTATAATCAAGATACAGTTTTAGTTACTGGTACAAGACTTGCAAATGCAACATTTGGTGATGCAACCAATCACGCTACTGCACACCAAGGCTGGGTTTATGTGACAACAGGTACTGGCGGCCGCTCTGGTCGTGTACAAACAGAAGTTTTGGTTACATTAGCTAATCCCACAGCAGCAAATACATTGTCTGGTAATACAAGCAATATACAAACATATTACGCTGGTGTTTAATTAAAAGGGGGCACCTTTTGGTGCCCATTCTGTTACTATGTTTGATGAATTGAATGAAGATAATTTCGTGATGTACGCTATGAAATGCTACACATCACCGCATTGTATAATGTCCGAATTTGAAGGTGACATTAAACGCACGAAATATTTAAAGCGTTTATTTCGTAGATATAAAACAACAGGTTATCTTAAAGAACGCCTGATATTGAATCACATTATTTTATTGAATAATGTTTTTGGAGCTGAACCGACATCAAGAATATTATTCTATAAAATTGACGAACGTGATTATGATATATTGAAAACGTTTTTAGATTTTTTAAGAATAATGCCCGATGAAGTTAAGGGTATTAATGGAAAAACAATATATTCATCTGATATAGCATTAGATCCCAAAGTCGCACAGATATTACTAAACATATGAAATCTTTTAAGTCTTTTATCAACGAAAAGGGCAGATGTTGGTCAGGATTTAAACCAGTTCCTGGTAAACCAGCATATACTGCTGGTAGTTGTAGAAAAGAAGATCATGTAAAAGAATTAGAAGATGGTTTAAAACAATTAGATAGTCATGACTATGACACAATCGATAAGTTGATGATGAAAATATCTAAAGACCACGGAATAACAGGCAAAGAGTTACACAATGATTTTAAATCTAAACATGGAAAAACTCCAGATGATTGGATTAATGAAGATTTAAGACAATGGTTTAAACAAAAATGGGTTCGAATGGACACAAAGGGCAATATCAAAGGAGATTGTGCTAGAGAACCAGGAGAAGGTAAACCAAAGTGCTTACCTCAGGCCAAAGCACAAGCTTTAGGTAAAGAAGGTAGAGCAAAAGCAGCACAAAGAAAACGCCGTGAAGATCCAAATCCAGAACGCCGTGGCAAAGCAATAAATGTTAGGACAAAATAAATGAAAACATTCATTGAATTTATAAATGAAGCCGAAATCTTAGATGAAAAGAATAAGCCTACACAACCTGAAAAGTGGGCTCGTGCTAAAGCTGCAGCTAAATCTAAATTTGCTGTTTATCCTTCCGCTTATGCTAATGCTTGGGCATCTAAAAAATATAAATCAATGGGTGGCGGTTGGAGATCCACTTCAGAAGAAGCTGTTCAAGAAGATGGTGCAGCTGCTGTTGCAGGACCTGCAAATGTCGTGGGTTCGGGTGCAATTGCAGGGACTGGAGGAAAAGGTGGTGAACCTGGTGTCCATCCTAGAAAGAAAAAAAGATATAATCCAATTATGGTGCCAATGGGAAGTAGGAAATTGCCAAAGTGACGAGATATCTGGATATTGTTAAATTGATAAAAGAGAATTTTGGTGTACCTATGGGAGTTAAAATAACTCCTGAAATTTTATTCATAAAAGTCCATGGAATAGATGATGAAAGCTTAGCGAAGTATATCAATGATCATTTTAAAGAACTTGAAATAAAAACTAAAAGTTATAGTCGTCATAAAATTTATAATAACTGGATAGAAATAAAAAATGTGGATAATAAACTTTCTTCCTGATTGGACACTCTACATAACAATAATCACGGGTTTAAGCATAGTTGGATTAATTATTTCCAATTTTATACCGACACAACTAAAATATTTGGTGCAAGGTGTATCATCACTTGCACTTTTTTTTGGTCTTTTTATTTCTGGTGCATTATACAACAATAGAGCATGGGTCGAACGTGTGAAAGAAATGGAAGAAAAAGTTGCAAAATCCCAAGAAGAATCTTCAAAACAAAATGTAAAAATTGTAGAAAAAGTTGTAACAAAAAATAAAATTGTAAAAGAAAAAGGCGAAGAAGTAATTCGATATGTTGATAAAGAAATTGTGAAATATGATAATTCTTGTGTAATACCTAAAGAATTTATTAAAGCACACAACGATGCAGCCAAAGGTGAATAATGAAAACTATATATTCTTGCATTTTAATTTTGTTTATAAGTGGTTGTTCCACTACTGTTCCTGTTACTGCCAAATTTCCAGAAGCACCAAAAAATATAACTGAAAAATGCCCAAATTTAGAATTACTCAAAGATGAATCTAAATTGAGTGATGTTGCAAAAACTATAACAATTAACTACACAACATACTATGAGTGTGCAATCAAAAATGATGCATGGATTGAATGGTACGAAATACAAAAACGAATTTTTGAGGGAATAAAATGACAGAATTAACATTGAACCAACTTAAACAATTGTTACCTAAGAATCCGTATGTTGGTCATTGGCATGAAGCTTTATCTCAATTACTTCCAGATTATGAGATAAACACTCCGCAACGGATTGCTGCCTTTATCGCACAATGTTCACATGAGTCTGCTGGATTTTCCATACTACAAGAAAATTTAAATTATAAAGCAGAATCATTAATGCGTGTTTGGCCACGTTATTTTCCAAATATAGAAATTGCAAAAGCTTATGCACACAAACCGGAAATGATTGCGAACAGAGCTTATGGTGGTCGTATGGGTAACGGTGATGAGCATAGTGGTGATGGTTGGAAATATTGCGGCAGAGGATTGATTCAGTTGACTGGTAAATCCAACTATAAGGCTTTTGCTGATAGTTTAGAAATGGATGTCGAAGATGTTCCTGATTATCTTGCAACTTTTGAAGGTGCTGCACAATCCGCTTGTTGGTTTTGGGAAAATAATAATCTAAATAGATTTGCTGATGTGGGTGATATTTTAGGATTAACTAAAGCGATTAACGGTGGAACATTAGGCCTAGAGGATAGGAAAAAACACTATCAACATGCATTAGAAGTATTACAACACTAAATGTGTTCATAAAAATTTAATAAAGATAAAACATAAATAATATTTGAGTATTGTTTTGTGTTGTTTTCGTGATTTTGTTATTTAACTTAATTAAGGAACAACATGAAAAATCATACAAATAAAAAAAGTGTAGGTGCATTGTCAAAAATTGTTACAGGAATTTTACTTTTTTCTTGTTTCAATGTGTATGCTACTGATCCAATCGTAACAGATTCAACCTCTAGAAGTTATAGCGATTCAACTTCTACGACAACCGTAAAATCTCCTCCACCGACCGCAGTTGCACCTACAATCACAAGTATCAACAACGATTTGTGTATTGTCGGAGCATCCGGTGCAGTTCAAACACAGATTTTCGGCATCTCTGTTGGTGCAACAACAGTCGATTTGAATTGCGAAAGATTAAAACTTTCCAAGACTCTCTATGATATGGGTATGAAAGTTGCTGCTGTTGCAACTATGTGTCAAGATCGTAGAGTGTTTGATGCAATGATGATGGCAGGAACTCCATGTCCTATCGACGGTAAAATCGGCGAACAAGCAAAAGAAATTTGGGAACAAAATCCTAATCGTATGCCAACGAAAAAATAAAAAATGACTAAATTATTTTTGGCATGTTTTTTGTTTGTGTCATCTATTGTTAATGCACAAATTATTTCACTTCCTATACCCGGCAGTCCATTGTCGCTGAGTGTAATGGCTAATCCTCAACCATTACAGGAAATAAAAAATAATCCAGCAGCAACTGCGTATAACTTAGGTGACGACGGTTGGGCAAATGTACCTCTGCCTTTTTTATTTCCATTTTATGGACAATCATTTACTGATTCCGTAATGTACAGTAATGGTGCAGTACAGTTTGGTGCAAATCGTTCAGGTTCTAATGGCAGTTTTTGTTGTCAGGGATTGCCATTATCTGTGACGACACTAGGACCGCAGTACAACTATTCTATTATGCCTCTTTGGACTGATTTGATTGGTGGAACAGCAGGAAGAAATCATTACACATTAGGCACAAACAATACAATGACGTATGGATGGTATGGCGTTCAAGAATATGGAACATCAAACAATAACAGTTTTGAGTTAAAAATTGATTCGACTGGTGGTATTGATATGAGATGGGCAGGTGCTTTAGTAACAGCACATCCTGTAACTATTGGTACAATAGGCGATTCATCGAAAGGTGAATTTACTCAAAATTATTATAGTGGATCGGGTATTAACATGCCAGGACTCAATCAACTTAGTACCGGCGTTGGTGTAGTTGATATGTGTATAATAAATCCATTATCTTCTCCGACATGTCCAGGTTATGTATCAGCCTATACAACACAACAATGTTTAATAAGTGCATTATACAATCCAGTATGTCCTGGTTACGCTCAAGCATATTTAAATCAACAATGTAGTATAAACACGTTATATAATGAATCTTGTCCTGGTTATGCAACTGCATATTTAAATCAACAATGTTCATTAAATCCTTTATATTCTACAACATGCAACGGTTATGGTGCTGCTTATAAAGCACAACAATGTAGTTTAAATCCATTATATGCAACTGATTGTCCGGGTTATGCACAAGCCTATTTAAATGATCAGTGTCTAAAAGATTCTTTGTACAGCAAAGAGTGTTCAGGATATTCCACAGCATATGCCATAAAATATTTGGTTCCTTTGAATTCTTCAGTAACAACTGCGGTAAATTCTTCACTTTCATCTACTGCGGCGACAAGAGCAAACGATCCAGTAAATACTATAGTTTCAACAGCCACGGCTTCAACTACAGTTAACAATGATGGTACGGTATCAACTGGAGTGTCAACGACAGGAAATACCACAATCGATAACGCAATTGCATCCAGAACAACATCAGTTACACCTAACAACCCTGTTGCTCCTGTTAATATTGCTCCTCAACCTCCACAAACACAACAATTAGCTAACACAAATACACAACGTCAAGAACAAAAAGTTGAAGACAAAAAAGATACAAACAACCAACAAAGTCAAACTGCTAATAATCAACAAGATAAAAAAGAACAACCAAAAACAGCAAGACAGGAATTAGCTGAAAGAAGAATGGAGACTGCAAGAGCAGAAGCTGCACAGAAAGGTAAAAACTCAGCAAATGAAATGGGTAAAGCTGAGAGTATGGAACAACAAGTTGCGGTACAAAATGTAGTAATTCAAGCAATGGGATATACACCGGGATTCGATAATTATGCTAGAAGTTTTTTACCTGGTGGAGTTATGTATAAAGAATATTCGGTTTATGATAAACAACAAAATGTTGATAATGTGAGATTAGGTAGAGGACTATTTGGACCAACAGATAGATTACATGCCGAAATGGTAGATTCACAATACAACAAGGGGAAATAAATGTCGGAAAATAAATTAGAAAACATCGTAGAAAATACACCTAAGAAAGAATCTTATGAAGTTTCTCTTGGTGGATTTAAGCTCAAATTAAATAACACAATGATTGCTATGGCAATTCCTTTATTGTCAGCACTTGGTGGTACATTGTGGGGTGCATTTGAGTTTTATCAAGATTATATGAGCATGAAAGCTAAGATTCAAAAATATGTCGCACCAGATTTAAGTGAGTTTGATAAACGCTTGGCTGTGATTGAAGAAAATTCTGCAAAAACAACAGACTATACGCGTGATATCAAAAATGATTTAAAGGGTGATATTCGCCGCAACGAATCTGTTACAGAACAAATTGAGCGTAGTGTTAAACAAGCTCAACGTGAAACTGAATCCGAAATGCGTGGTATGCGTAAAGATGTTCGTGAGGATTTGGAAAAAGCAAGAACAGAAGCTGCGAACATTCGTAATGAAATGGAAAAAACACGTAAAGAAATTAATACTGAAATGAATCAAGCACGTAGAGAAATTGGTCGTGAAGTTGAACAATTGAAAAAAGAAGTTGATACTAAAATTCAAAAGGCAATGGATAATCCATTAGCAAAATAAAATGGATGTTTCAGTTGCTTTTCTTATCGGATTCTTTACAGCCATTGGATGGTGGAGTGCAAGTAAAATTACAGGCGAAATAGATAAGAATTTTCAAAAGCCTAAAGTTGAGATTGTTAAACATAAAGATGAAATTATTCAAAAGGAAAAAAATGAGTGAAATAAAAAAACCATTGTCTCGTTCAGAGAGAGAAGCACTTATCAAAGATAAAGCAGGATGGGTAATTACTGTTCTTGCTGCTCTACTTGCAATCAATACGTTGATGGGTGGAAGTAATTCGAGTAAAGTGTTAAACAATACCATTGAAGCTAATAATACTTGGGCTTTTTACCAAGCTAAAAGTATCAAAGGTACATTAGCTGAAATGGCTTACGATGATGCTGTTCGTGCAAACGATACAAAAAAAGCATTAGACTTAAAAGCAAAAATTCAAAGATATGATTCTGAACCTGAAACCGGTGAGGGTAAAAAAGAATTAATGGCTAAAGCTCGAAAATTGGAAAGTGAAAGGTCTGTTGCGAAATCACGTAGTCCTTGGTATACATATGCTGGAAGTTTATTTCAAATTGCAATTGTGTTGTTAACAGCTAGTATCTTGGCTGTAAATAATAGATTATATCATGCAAGTTTATTTGTTGGATCGATTGGTGCATTATTAATGTCTCAAGCAATTTGGTTGTGGTTACCTATAACATTATAAAGGAAATAAAATGTCTGAAGTTAAAACGCAAGAGGATTGGATGCAAAAGAAGTGGCGTCCAGCAATGGGTTGGATGTATATGGGAATTTGTACTTTAGATATGGGAATATTTCCTATTTTGTGGAGTATATTACAAACTCTAACAAATCAACCGGTATCACAATGGCAACCATTAACACTACAAGGCGCTGGTTTATTCCACGTGGCAATGGGTGCTGTTTTGGGTATTGCTGCTTTTGGTCGAACACAAGAAAAAATTGCAGGTGCAGCAGTAAACACTCCAACTCCTGTTACACCGCAAGTTGTTTCTGCACCTCTACCAGCAACACCAAATAGTTTTGGTAGCACACCACTAAATACACAAAATGCATTTGATTCTACGCCACCACAAGTCATGACAGGTTTTGGTGGAAAAGCTGCACCACCACAAGTACAACAACCAGCAATTTAAAATGAAAAAAACATTATTCATAGTATCTTTAATATTTTCTACAATATGCTTTGGTTGGACGCAAAGACAGCCTGAACAATTACAGGCTTGTCAAGTACACAGTCCTTATGGATTTCCACAAACAAGTGGAGCGTCAGCAATTTGTCGCCAAGCATATTTGGTTGGTTATGATGCAGTATCAAAGATACCAAAATTTGTGACATATACGTTAGTGCCACAAAATGCATTGGGATGTGTTGTTCGAACCAATGCATTTGCTACTGATCAATCAATTGTTGGTGGTGCTACTCCACAAGATTATTCAGGAACAGGATATGATAAGGGTCATATGGCACCGGATGGTGATTTGAGTTGGGACCAACAAGTTGAATATGAATCATTTCTTATGACAAATATGAGTCCACAAGCAGGAAGTCTTAATCGAGGAATATGGAAATTACTTGAAACTTCTATTCGTGGTTGGTCTGTGCAATTAAATAGACCATTTACAATATATGTTGGTGGAGTTTATAATTCGCAAGATAAAAAAATTGGTAACGGAGTTGTCGTACCTCATGCATTTTATAAAATTGTAATAGATAATACAACAGGCATGTCTGCTGGTTGGTTATTTCCTCATACGCCTCCTTATCCAAATCTAGGAAACGACCTAACAAAATTTCGATTGCCGATATCACAGATACAAGAATTGTCTGGTGTGAAATTTTCTTTTCCTAAAAATGCTAAGGAAATTCAACCAGGACAAGAATGGGTGGTTGATTATGGCAAATTAACTCAAGCAAAAAGAACAAAGTGTGGAAATAATTCATCGGAGGATTGAAATGAAAAAATTAATATTAACAACTATAATTGCAGTAGGTTTGTTTTCACTAAATAATTTAGTACACGCAGAAGCGCAAACTAAAGAAGTTTGTGAAACCGTAAAAGATCCTAAATCGGGTAAAGAAAAACAAAAGTGTAAAACAATTAAAGTTCATAAGAAATTGGAAGGTACTCCTGTACCAGAAAAGAAAAAATAATGGCTGAAGATAACGTTAATATACAAGTGGATGTTGGTGTGTTAAAACAACAAGTCAACACTCTTTGCTTACTTTGTGATAAAATGGACAAAGTAATCGAGAAATTGGTGGATCAACACGACCGACACATAGCTAAAGTATATACGGACATGGATCGCAGAAGAATAGAAACTGAAGCTGACATTAAAGAAATCCATGACCGTATCGATACGGTCTTGGATAAACTACAAATTTCCGAGTTGAGACTTTTGGATGAGTTAAAAGCTCTCCGCAAAGAAATGTCTGAACACAACAAGAAAGAAAAAGAATCTTTCGATGAGATATTGAAATGGAAATGGATGGTTGCGGGTGGTATAATTGTTGCTTCATGGTTGATTTCTCATATTAAATTTGATACAATTTCAAGGCTGATGAACTAATTTTTATTTCCTTTGTAATGAGTGTTTTCATTGACCGATCTTTTCTATTAAGAGTTTCACCAAAACTTCAAAAATTCACACAAAAAAAAGACGATCTTTATAATTTTAGATGTCCTCTTTGTGGCGATTCCCAAAAACACAAAACCAAAGCACGTGGTTACGTTTATCGTAAAAAGAACGATTACTTCTATATGTGCCACAACTGTGGTGCATCTACGTCCTTCTATAATTTCCTAGATAAAGTTGATCCTTCTCTTGTGAAAGAATATTCACTTGAGAGATATAAAAACGGAGAGACTGGAAACAACAACTATAAAAAACCAGATTTTGAAGAATTCAAAACTGTAACACCAAAGTTTAAAAAAAGTTTAACGATACCTTCCATTTCTTCTTTGCCAGAAGAACATTATGCAAAAGTTTATGTTTCTTCTAGAAGAATACCTGAAAAATTTTATTCAGACTTATATTATGCTGAAGACTTTAAAAAATTTGTTGAAGAACTGGGTCTGGAAAAAGAAGGCTTAAAAGAAAATGATCCGAGATTAGTTATTCCATTTTATGATCAAGAAAAAAATCTAATAGCATTTCAAGGTCGATCTCTTGGTGAATCCAAACTAAGATATATCACAGTTAAGTTGAATTCGGATGATTATAAAGTTTTTGGTCTCGATAGGATCAACCAGGACGAATTAATTTATGTTGTTGAAGGGCCTATAGACTCCATGTTCTTGGAAAATGCGGTGGCAACAGCTGATTCTAATTTATCATCAATTACAAAAATTTTAGATAAATCCAAAGTTGTTCTTGTTTATGACAACGAACCTCGAAATAAAGATATTTGTAAACAAATTGAAAAATCAATTGAAGAACATTACAATGTTGTAATCTGGCCAGAAATGATTGACAGTAAAGATATTAACGACATGTTGTTGGACGGATTTTCACAGGAAGAAATACAAGATATTATAAGTAAAAATACCTTTGTGAATCTGAGAGCCAAAATGGAGTTTATTAATTGGAAAAAAATATAATTGAATGGGTCAATAGAATATCCGAAAAAAGAAATGAACTTGGAGGATTTTCGATTTGTCCGTTTGCAAAGAAGGCCTTAGAGGACAAAAAAGTGTTCTGGTCATACATCGGTCAATATGAACCAGAAACCTATATAATGAGATATATTGAAACACTACAAGACTATGAGATTGTTATATTTTTCAATAATGAAAAAAATTTGACAAATGATGATTTATTGCGTATAATAAAAAAACTCCAGAAAAAAATGGAGAATGTAATTTTCTTAAAAGATCATCCGGACGATCCTGGATTTATAAATGGTTTGAATACTGGTAACCAAAAGTTTCCTGTAATACTAGCTCAACCAAAAGATAAATTAATTGATGCGAGAGAAAAACTAAAGAAAACAAAATATTATGATTATTGGTCAGAAGAATATAAAAATGAAATTTGGAATTACGGGAATACCGATTAGAAAAATAAAAGATCACCAAAAAAATTAACTGTTGCCTGCGCTGATGCGATTAGGTTAGTTTTTTTAAGTGAATGGTTATTACGTTAAATTTAATAAGGCAAAAAATATGCATGAATATCTGGGAATCCAAATTGATTTGGAGAGAGACAAGCTTTTTGACGAGCACGGAATTTTAAGATTAAAAGAAAGTTATATGAGAGAAGACGAAACTTCTCCACAACACAGGTTTGCATATGTATCAAAATCGTTCGGAACAAACAAAGAACACGCACAAAGACTTTACGAATATTCTAGTAATCATTGGTTATCTTATAGCACTCCCATTCTCTCTTTTGGTCGTAGTAAGCGTGGTATGCCTATATCATGTTTTCTCAACTATATCGAAGATACTGCTGGAGGATTAGTCGATAATCTATCCGAAACCAATTGGCTTTCTATGCTTGGCGGTGGCGTTGGTATTGGTTTTGGTATACGCAGCGCAGATGATAAATCTACAGGAGTAATGCCGCATCTAAAAATTTATGATGCATCATCACTTGCATATCGACAAGGTCGTACACGCAGAGGCAGTTACGCTGCATATCTAGATATCTCTCATCCAGATATTATCTCTTTCTTGGAAATGCGTAAGCCAACGGGAGACCCAAATGTGCGCTGCCTGAATCTACATCACGGCATTAACATCACCGATAATTTTATGCAAATTATTGAAAAGTGTATGTTAGATCCAAACGCAGATGATTCTTGGGATTTAATTGATCCGAACTCTAAAGAAATAAGAGAAACTGTTTCTGCAAAAATGCTATGGCAAATGATTTTGGAATTGCGTATGCATACAGGAGAACCCTATATTCATTATATCGACACAAGTAATGAATCAATGCCAGAGTGGTTAAAAAGTAAAGGATTGAGAATTAATCAATCGAATCTCTGTTCAGAAATTATTCTTCCGACAAATGAAGAAAGAACAGCTGTATGTTGTTTATCCAGTTTGAATTTAGAAACATATGATGAGTGGAAAGATAACGAATTATTTTTGCGTGATGTTGCAGAAATGTTAGACAATGTGTTGCAATATTTTATCGATAATGCTCCTGATGTTATCTCTAGAGCAAAGTATAGTGCTCAAAGAGAACGTTCGATTGGCATCGGTGCGTTAGGCTTTCATGCTTACCTTCAGAAAAATGGAATTTCTTTTGAAGGAGTTATGGCAAAAGTTACCAACAATCAAATTTTTAAACGCATCAAACAAGGATTAGATAATGCAAATTTTGAATTGGGTAAAGAAAGAGGTGAAGCTCCTGATGCTGTTGGCACTGGCCGCAGGTTCAGTCACGTTATGGCTATTGCTCCAAATGCTTCTTCATCTATCATTATGGGAAATACTTCTCCTAGTATTGAGCCTTATCGTGCTAACGCTTACCGTCAAGACACTTTATCAGGATCTTTCTTAAACAAAAATCGTTGGTTAGATTTAATCATTAAGAAAAAAGCAGAATCTCAAGAATCTGGATGGTACGATGAAGTTTGGTCTTCTATTATTGCAAATGATGGTTCTGTACAACATTTAACATGGATGGACGATAATACAAAAGCAGTATTTAAAACTTCAATGGAAATTGACCAAAGATGGGTAATTGATTTGGCTGCTGATAGACAACAATATATCGATCAATCACAATCCCTAAATCTATTTTTTAGACCAGATTCGAATATTAAATACATACACGCTATTCATTTTATGGCATGGAAAAAAGGACTTAAAACTCTTTATTATTGCAGATCGGAAAAAATTGGAAAAGCAGATAAAGTTTCCAAAAAAATTGAAAGGCAAGTAATTAAAGAACTTGATATGGCACAAATTGCACAGGGCAATGACTGTATAGCCTGTGAAGGCTAATATGAAAAAATTCGATATAAAATGGATTGCAACGGCAATGTTTATTTTTGGAGGAACAATAGTTTCTTTAAAATTACCTTGGATGCAATATGCATTTCCAGGTTTTGTTATTGCACACTCCGTTTTGCTTTATGACTTTATGAAAACACACAAAAATAAACCCTTAGTTATACAAAACGCATATTTTTTTGTAATGAACTTGGTGGCAACATTTATTTGGTTTGGAGATATTAAATGAAACAATTATTAAAATTTTCCGCATCATGGTGCGGACCTTGTAAATCACTTTCTAACAATTTTAAATATGTCAATTTAGGTGAAGTAGAGTTGATCAATATTGACATCGAAGAACAATCAGAAAAAACAATTCAGTATGGCGTGCGTGGAGTTCCTACGATGGTACTTTTAGAAGATGGTGTTGAAATCAAAAGAAAAACTGGTGTTTTAATGGCAGATCAAATCGAGGAATTCATCAAATGATTAAAAAGTCTTCTGAACAAAAAATGACAGATGATAGAGATCACTTCAAACCTTTCAATTATCCTTGGGCATATGATTCTTGGTTAAAACATGAACAAAGTCATTGGCTTCATACCGAAGTTCCAATGTTAGAAGATGTTAAAGATTGGAAAAAGAAACTGACTACGGAAGAAAAACAATTTTTAACACACATATTCCGTTTCTTCACACAAGGCGATATTGACGTTGCTGGTGGTTATGTTCGAAATTATTTGCCTTATTTTCCTCAACCAGAAATTCGTATGATGCTTATGGGATTTGCAGCACGTGAAGCATTACATATTGCTGCTTATTCACATCTAATTGAAACTCTTGGTTTACCAGAAACAACATATAATCAGTTTCTTGAATATCAAGAAATGAAAGATAAACACGATTATGTGAATGATATATCTTCACGCAATAGTACGTTAGAATCAACTGCAACACACATTGCAGTATTCTCCGCATTTACTGAAGGTATGCAATTGTTTTCATCATTTATCATGTTGTTGAATTTTCCAAGACACGGTAAAATGAAAGGCATGGGTCAAATTGTCACTTGGTCTATTGTTGATGAAACAATGCACGCTGAATCGATGATAAAATTGTTCCGAACATATATAGAAGAAAATAAGCAAATTTGGAATGATGAATTAAAATCCAAAATCTATACCATAGCTGAAAGAATGGTTGAACTTGAGGATAAATTTATTGACCTTTCATTCTCAATGGGTGAAATGGAAGGATTAACAGCAAGTGATGTTAAAAAATATATTCGATATATTGCTGACAGACGTTTGATATCATTAGGTTTAAAAGGTATTTTTAAAGTTAAAAAGAACCCTTTACTTTGGGTTGAAGAAATGATTAACGCACCAACTCATACAAACTTTTTTGAGAACCGTGCAACAGATTACGCTAAAGGAGCTCTCTCGGGTGACTGGGGAGATGTTTGGGCCAATTAAGGAAATAAAAATGACAACAAAAACAATAACAGCAGAATGTCTTAATTGTGAATCTTCATATGACGTTTTATATGAAGAACAATTAGTTTCCGATAACTATCCAGAACATTGTCCGTTCTGTGGTGAATTAATCGAAGAATTGTCTGAACACTATGATGGCGAAGATGATGATGACGAGTACAATGAAGATCCGAAATGGTCATATTGAATTGGAAATATAAAAATCTAGATTTTACTGAAGAATTAATTCAAGAAAATTATGGATTCGTTTATTGTATCACCAATACAATAACGGGTAAAAAATACATTGGTAAAAAGTTTTTTTATTCTTCCAAAACAAAACAAGTGAAGGGTAAGAAAAAAAGAATAAAAATTTCCAGTGATTGGCAAAATTATTTCGGTTCCAATGAGGAATTGAAAAAAGATGTTATAATACACGGACAAGAAAAATTTGAGAGAGTGATATTACACCTCTGCAAATCCAAAGGTGAATGTGGTTATCTTGAAGCTAAAGAACAATTTTTGAATGGTGTTTTGGAGAGTGACAATTATTATAATTCTTGGATTATGGTAAGGGTTCGAAAGTCACATATTAAAGGTTTGCAATGTTGAATTTTTTGGAACAAATGGACAATCCATTTGATGTACTACTTTTTTTACCTAATTTTGATAAAAAAAATAATATCAAAATACAAACAAATATCTATAAAAATCCAGGTTTACCTTTAAATGGAAATCAAATAGGTCCGGCGTGGCACGTATTATTATTTAAAGTGGAAGAAGATGATGTTGTAGATTTTGATACATTCGAAGCAATATTATCTGAGCCTAGAGAATATATTTCACCACTCATAGAACAAGAATGGTATGGAATTGTGGCAAAAAAGACAACAACATCCCACGAATTCTGGAAAGACGCTGTTGCCAAATTTAAACCTTCCTGATACAATTTCGTTTACTGAAACTATTGAAAGTTTATTATGATACTCGTTGATCTGAATCAAGTGTTGTTGGCTGGTCTGATGGCTCAAATCTCCAACCAAAAAGGAATAAAGTTGGAAGAAGGCCTCATAAGACATATGATTTTAAATATCATACGTACACACCTCAAAAATTTTCGTGAAGAATACGGAGAAGTTGTACTCTGTTGTGATAATCGAAAATACTGGAGAAAAGAATTCTTTCCTTTTTATAAAGCTGGTCGAAAAAAATCACGTGAGAAGTCTGATTTGGATTGGCACATGATTTTTGATATGTTGACTAAATTTAAAAAAGAACTAAAGGAAAACTTTCCCTATAAAGTTATTGATGTTGAAGGTGCAGAAGCTGATGATATTATTGGTACATTAGTACCTCGCCATATCATGCATGAAAATTTGTTGATCATTTCAAGTGACGGTGACTTTTTACAACTGCAACAATATAATAACAAAACAAATTATAAAGTCAAACAATATAATCCAACACAAAAGAAATTTGTTGTCTCTGATAATCCTTTAGTTGATCTAAAAGAAAAAATTATCAAAGGTGATAAGGGAGACGGCATTCCAAACATACTTTCACCTTCTGATTGTTTTGTACGTGATGTAAGACAGACACCAATTGTTAAAAACAAATTGGAAAAAATGCTAAATGAAGATTATGAAAGCTGGACAGACAGCCTTGCAAAAACAGGTTTCTCACGCAATCAAACTCTGATTGATTTAAAATTCATACCTAATGAAATAAAAGAAAAAATCATAAATACATATGAAGAAACTAAGCCAGCTTCTAAACAAAAAATACTGGACTATTTCATTGTGAATAAATTGAAAAGTTTGATGGATGTTATTGAGGAATTTTAATGAAAAATTTATATGAAGTTTTTGATGAGTTTGAGTCTGTAAAAACAAAAAAAGAAAGAATGGATGTTATTGGAAGAAATCTTTCAAATACATTAGTTGAAGTATTAAAACTTACTTTTCATCCAGATTATCAATGGAAAATAAAAGAGTTGCCGCACAATTATAAAATACCAACAGATGTTCTTCCTGGAATTACTTTTGAAAATTTGTCCAGACAATTACGTAGACTTTATATGTTCCGGGTTGGAGACGAAACGGCTGAGACCCTAACAACCAAAAGACAAGAAGAACTTCTAGTTCAAATTCTCGAATCAATAGAACCACGTGAAGCAGAAATCATTTTGGGTATTTTTCAAAAAGATTTAGGCGTAAAAGGCCTAACTTACAATTTTGTCAAGGATGCTTTCCCCGATCTTTTACCATGAATAAGGACAGATTGATTGTCACTTGTGGAGAATTCGATCCCCTCACCACAGAAGAATTAAATTTTCTCAGCCAATGTAAAAGTATGGGAGATTGGTTGATTGTTGGTGTATATTCTGACAAATGGTTGATTTTAAATAGAGGTGGATTTAATTTCGACTATAATGAACGTAATCAAATAATTTCAGGATTAAAAGTTGTTGATGAAGTATTCAGATTCAATGACAAAGATGGAACTGCATGTAATCTATTAAGAGTTGTCAAAACATGTTATCCCCTCGCACAAATTACCTATGTGTCCAGTTCGGACATGGACAATGCGCCGGAAAGAAAAATCAACGGCATCAATTTCGAAGTATTAAAGTAAGGAGTTTTTTAAGTGTCAAAGTCAGTAAGCAAGTTTCGTAAAAATAAAAATTATAATGATGATTACGGTTATAATGACGATTACAGATACGATGTTGCAAAACGCAAAAAAAATGAACATTCCGAAATTAAAAAGTTAAAAAACTATAATTTCGATGAAATCATAAATCATTATGACGATTATGATTACAAATCAGCAAAAAGAAATAGAAATTTCTAAGTTGTAAAAAAACAACACAATAGGTTGACTTTATTCTCCAATGAATGTATAATAACATTTCTTTGTTAGGAGAATTGAAATGATGATCTATGCTCGTGTTAAAAAATCCAAACAGAAAAAACAACCAAAGGCTGTTCGTGAACAATACGAACAATGGTTAAAATCACACCATCCCAAACAAATCAAACCAAATCGTGAAGTAAGTGATTTGTTAACTGGTTACAAGTTGTCTTCTCCCATTGGCAGGGAGACAAAACATATCGCATCATTAGATACCGGTCTCGTTTCAACTCTCACAAAAACCGGTATTATGAAGGATTATCACAAATTATCAGCTAGCGACCGTGAGCGAGTCGATCATTTGGCGAATTGTGTTGCTCCAATACACAAAAGCAGTTATGTTTATGTGTCAGAGGGCATGAGCGGATCGTCCTTAGGTCGAAAAAATGAGGTGTTATGATGAAAAAAATGAAATTTGTTGTAAAATTACAAAAACCTGTGTGTCGTACACCCATAAAGCCTGTACAAAAACACAAAAATGACGTAAAATACAACCGTAAAGACGAAAAAAAGTCAATTTTGTCGCAAATTTCTAATCTAGGAGCGTAAAATGTCGCAAAATTTGGATCATGATTTGATTTTTCGCATTTTTAATGGTATTTTAGATGACCTAAATCATTTGGGACACAAAAATATTGTTGATCTTGCTAATTTTCTTGTGCAAAACGATCCATCCTCAGCTCATTTGCTATCTGAATCAATCATACACAGTTTTATAGGTGAAAATATGAAGGAAATCTCTAAAAAAGATGTTACGTTTACAACAACACTCAAGGATACCGATGATGGATCAGGGGATTTTATCTTGGAAATTCCGGATGAAATTACGGAACAGATGCAATGGAAAGAAGGTACGTTGTTGAACATCGATGTACAGCAAGACGGAACAATACTTCTGACTGAAGTGCAAAAAAACAACAGTACGCTTGAACAAAAGTGAATGTGTGATATAATTCATACATTACACAGGAGTTCTCATGCAATTAATTGATTCAAAATCTCTGTTGGCCAAGTTGATGGCTACAGAAAATTTAACCATCGAAAACCGAAATGTTCCTACAGCCAGTTTCGATGTAAAAAATCGTATTCTGACAGTTCCCACACTCGATAATAATATTTCTTCACAACTTTATGACCTGTTTATGGGCCATGAAGTAGGTCATGCTCTGTACACTCCTATTGAAGGTATGTACAAAGCCAAAGAAAAGAAAGTGAATATGTCAATTCTCAATGTGGTCGAGGATTCCCGCATTGAACGAAAAATTAAATACAAATATCCAGGTTTGAAAAATTCATTCATTCGAGCCTATAATGAATTGGTCGAAAAAGACTTTTTCGGCACCAATGGTGTAGATTTAAATTCACTTAATTTTATTGACCGAATCAACCTTCATTGCAAAGGTGGTGCAAGACTAGGCATTCGCTTTGACGAAGAAGAACATGAGTTGCTGAATGAAGTTGAGTCCACGGAAACTTATGATCAAGTCATTGAAGTTTCTGAAAAGATTGTTTCCTTCATGAAAATGAAAAAGGAACAGAATAAAGATTCGTTCGATGATTCTGATGGCATGGAAGGCGGCGATTTGATGGATGATGATTCCGGATACATGTTGTCTGATGACTTTGATCTGGATCGTGATCCAGATGACGGTATGTACGATTCTCCTGTCCATGATGATGAGGACGTGCAACAACGTGATTCTAAAAATCCTTCAAATTCTTACGAACACAACATAGATACAAATGAGGATGATTCGGATATTCGTTCATTCACCGATGATTCTTATCGTAATAATGAAAGCCGTCTGTTTGCAAATAAGTCTGAAACTTATTCTTATGTCAATGTACCGAAATTTGACGTTGAGAAGTCCATTTTCGATTATAAAGATTTGTATGCACTCTACAAGACAGAGGGTGTCGGAATTAATATCGAAGCCTACAAAAAGATTCGCAAAGATTCAAACAAAGTTGTTTCTTATCTGGCCAAAGAATTTGAGTTGCGTAAAAATGCTGACCAACTGAAAAGATCCAGTATTGCAAAAACCGGTGATTTGAACTTAAATAAGATTTTCTCTTATCGTTTCAATGAAGATATTTTCAAGAAAGTCACCGTAGTTCCTGGTGGCAAATCTCACGGTCTGGTCATGTTTCTTGATTGGTCCGGTTCGATGGTCAATCACATGGCCAATACAATCAAACAATTGTTCAACCTGACATTGTTTTGTAAGAAAGTAAATATTCCGTTTGAAGTTTACATTTTTACAGAATCTACGAAAAAAGAAAAAGAATGTAAAATCGAACCAAAGATTGGTGACATTTCTTTATATTCTTAT
>Ga0214917_10000075_pt1 | contig 112099 bp, 101 predicted proteins | sample LL_1208_BB_MetaG_FD_177983 | JGI IMG/M metagenome (GOLD analysis project Ga0214917, IMG submission 177983) | Freshwater microbial communities from Lake Lanier, Atlanta, Georgia, United States - LL_1208_BB | ecosystem: Environmental > Aquatic > Freshwater > Lake | place: USA: Georgia... | reverse complement strand
TATGATGGCGATGGTCATCCCGATGCGCCCCCGCCCCCGCAAGGGGCCATCCCGGAAGAGCGTCGCGCCGATGTGTTCGTTTGGCTTTCGCTCGGGCTCACAAGCGCCGGCTTTGTCTCTTGGGGTTCGACGCTCAACCTGCTCGACTGGTTGACCGCTTTGGGCCAGCCAGCCGGTTTTGCGCTGACGCTCGCCTCTTCGGTCGGCTTCATTCAGGTTTCGGCGCGCTGGTTCGATTTCTTTGTGGCGCGCAGCATGACGCCGCCGGTCGTCGGCCTGATCGGAGCGATCATCATGTTTGTTGGTTTTCTGCCAGCGATTTTTGTCGGCCATCTGGCCCTTGGCGCAGCCGCCTTTGTGGCGCTGTATGCTTTCGCCTCGGGGTCCTTGTCTGTCACCCGCGCAACAGTGCCTCTCTGGGCCTTTGGGTCCGGCCAGTATGGCCGAAATGCCGGTCGCCTAGCTTTCTTCCAGAATTGTGCCTTTGGCGTCGCGCCTGTGATTTTTGCCTTCGCGTTGGACCGGGGCGGCCCTATTGCGGCCCTGATCGTTGGAATGGCGGCCTCAGTGATCGCCATGGTTTCGCTTGGCATTGTGATCGTGAAGGCGCGTCGCTGGCAGAAGGACGAGACGCTGGCATCGTCCCCGCCAATCCCCTAAATAGGGGGAAAGTAAATGAGGGTTCCGATGCTCCGCGCCACGCAAACAGTCCGTAAGCCCGCCGTGAAGGCAGAAAAGGTGATCGATAGCGTCTCGCTCGATCATGAAGGCCGCCATCGCCGCCGGGTCACGCTCAAGGGCGAGAAGGGCATCGAATTCCTTCTCGATCTCGATAAGGCCGCAGTGTTGAACGATGGCGATGCGCTTAAGCTTGAAGACGGTCGCCTCATCGCGGTCAAAGCCGCGCCGCAGAAGCTGGTCGAAATCCGTACCGAAAATCCGGCTCGATTGATGAAAGCCGCATGGCACATCGGTAACCGCCATACGCCGGCGGAAGTGACGGCGGACGCGATCTATATCGAAGAGGATCATGTGCTGGTCGAAATGCTGCGCGGACTCGGTTGTGCGGTCACGGCAGTGGAGCGTCCCTTCCAGCCAGAACGCGGTGCTTACGATCAGGGCGGTCATCATGGTCATCATCATGACCACGCTCACCACGGCCATGCGCATAATCACGATCATGCTCACGGGCATGACCATCATCATGATCACGATTGCGGCTGCGGCCACGATCATTCGCATCAGCACCATCACGAAGTGCTCGATCTGAAATCGAAGGACCATCAGCCGCATCAGGAGCAAGGTTGTTGCGGCGGTGGCTGTGGTTGCGACCACGATCATTCTCACCAGCATCATCACGAACATCTTGAAAAGCACGCGCATGATCACGGCCATGATCACGATCATGCCCACGCCCATTCGCACGCTCACAAGCATGGTTGAGGTCGGCAGCCTTCCTCTTTTCGTCTGGCTCTCGCCTGCTTTTCCCGTTGGCGCCTTTGCCTATTCACATGGGCTCGAATGGGCGGTCGAGCAGGGCGACGTTACGGATGCGCAATCCGCTGAAGCATGGATTGCCGGTTGCCTCGAACATGGTGCAGGCCGAAACGATGCGATCCTGCTCAAATGCGCTTTCGAGGCTGCACTGGAGAATGACCGCGTAGCGCTGCGCGAGATTGCCGAATTGGCCGTCGCACTTCAACCTTCGGAAGAGCGACGCTTGGAAGCGACAGGGCAAGGCAATGCCTTCATTGCGGCGATCAAATCGGCCTGGTGGACCGATACGCTTGATGCTCTGAAAATGGCATGGGATGGCGATGTCGCCTATCCCGTTGCGCTCGGTGTCGCGGCTGCGGGTCATGGCCTTGCGCTCAGGCAGACGCTTGATGCCTTCCTACTCGCTTTCGCATCAAACATTGTCTCGGCGGTGGTGCGCCTTGGCCCGATCGGTCAGACCGATGGGCAGCGGATCATGGCCTCACTTTTGCCTAGGGTTAAAGCCATCGGCGCGATGGCTGAGGATGCGACGCTCGCCGATCTCGGCGGCGCGGCCCTCAGAGCCGACATCGCGTCGATGAACCATGAAACGCAATATACGAGGCTGTTTCGCTCATGACTTCTCAACACGGACCTCTGCGCGTCGGCATTGGCGGCCCGGTCGGATCAGGCAAGACCGCCTTGATGGAAGCGCTCTGCAAGATGATGCGCGACCGCTACGATCTTTGCGCCATCACCAACGATATCTATACCAAAGAGGATGCGCGCTTGTTGACGGTGGCTGGCGCGCTGCCGGAAGAGCGTATCATGGGCGTCGAGACGGGCGGTTGCCCGCATACGGCCATCCGCGAGGATTGCTCCATCAACCTCGCAGCAGTCGACACGATGGTGAAGAGGTTTCCCAAGCTCGATTTGATTCTGATCGAATCGGGTGGCGACAATCTTGCCGCAACCTTCTCGCCCGAATTAGCTGACATCACCGTCTATGTGATCGATGTGGCAGGCGGCGAGAAGATTCCGCGCAAAGGCGGCCCCGGCATTACGCGCTCCGATCTTCTGGTCATCAACAAGATCGATCTCGCCCCCTATGTCGGTGCCGATCTGGGCGTCATGGAGCGCGACGCCAAACTGATGCGGCGTGACAAGCCCTTTGTCATGGCGAACACGCGTGGCGGCGTCGGCGTGAAAGAAGTCGCCGCTTTTATCGTCAAGGCAGGGGGGCTTGCAGCCTGATTGGTCTGCGCCTTGCTTTGCTCTTGTCTAAACGAATGGAGTTCCCCATGCGCCTGAAGCTGATCGCCGCCTTCTCTGTCATGTCCGCCCCGGCCTTCGCCCATGCCAATGCAGGTTTGCACCTGCATGGATTTGGAGACGGCATGCTCCACCCGCTGACGGGGGCAGACCATATCTTGGCGATGGTGGCCGTGGGCCTTTGGGCTGCTTATTGCGGCGGTCGCGCGCTCTGGGCGCTGCCTCTTGCCTTCATCGCCGCCATGGTTTTCGGCGTCGGCCTGTCGCAAACGGGCGTCGTTCTCCCTGCGCTTGAAACTTTGATTGCCGCGTCCGTGTTGGCGCTCGGCGCCGTGTTGGCCTTGGGCCTTTCGGTGCCAGTCGTTCTTGGGGCAACGTTGTGCGCGGCTTTCGCGCTCGTGCATGGCATGGCGCATGGCGCAGAAATGCTTGGAGATCAGGCAGGGCTTGCCTATGGATTAGGCTTGGTGATCACCACAGCGCTCCTCCACGGGACCGGCATAGCGGCATCCCGTTTTGGTGGCAGGGCCATGCGGATTGCGGGGGCTGCAATCGCTTTAGCCGGCATCGCATTTTTTGCGCTTTAATCACGCCTTTGGCATGGCCGCGATCGTCGCTTTGGCACCCTTGGCATAAAGCGACGTCAACGCGGACAGCACCGGCCCAGTGATAGCCGGGTTGAGCGGGAGGTCTTTCCCGAAAATGGTTTCGATACCGAGGAGGCCTTTCGCGAGCGCCTCTGGCTCGCCCTTGGCGCTGGCAGCGATCGCTTTGAAGCGCTCGGTAAGCGGATCGCGCACATCGATGGGCTGGCCTTTCTCATCAAGGCCCGTCACGTAACGCATCCACGCCGCGACGCCGAGCGCAATGCGATCGATCCGCTGTCCTGCCGCCAGCCGGTCGCGCGCTGTCCCAAGCAGGCGCTGTGGCAGTTTCTGCGAGCCATCCATTGCGATCTGCCATGTCCGGTGCTTGAGCGCCGGATTGCGGAAACGCTGCAACAGCGAAGCGCGATAGGCGGCCACATCGGCGCCCGGCGGCATATGCAGCGTTGGCGCGGATTCAAATTCCATGAGATCGGAAATCAATTGCGCCAAGGCCTGATCGTTCATCGCCTCGGCCACCGTTTGATAGTCCGCAAGATAACCAAGATAAGCGAGCGTCGAATGCGAGCCATTGAGCAAACGCAATTTCATGTGTTCGTAAGGCTCGACATCCTTGACGAGTTCCGCGCCGAACTGTTCCCACGCCGGGCGTTCATCGCCGAAATCATCCTCGATCACCCATTGCGTGAAAGGTTCGGTCATCACCGGCCACGCATCGGTGACGCCAAGGGCTTGCGCAATAAGCACGCGATCCTCATCCGTGGTCGCTGGAACGATGCGGTCCACCATGGTCGAGGGAAACTTCACTTCGCGCGCTACATAATCGCCGAGCGCTTTATCACGCAGTGTGGCAAATCGCGTGACGACGCGGCGTACCGTCTTCCCATTGGAAGGAAGATTGTCGCAACACACGATTGTGAACGGCTTCACTCCATGCGCGCGCCGTTTGGCCAGAGCCTCGACAAGAAAGCCGACGGCCGAGCGTGGGGCCTCCGGATGAGCCAGATCGTGCACAATATCGGGATGGTTTTCGTTGAGTTCGCCCGTTGCCGGATCGTGACAATAGCCTTTTTCCGTCACAGTCAGCGTCACGATCTTCACATCTGCCCGCGCCATCGCTTCGATGAGTGCAGCGGGGCTTTCGGGCGCGACGAGCACATCCTTAATCGCACCGATGATGGCGAGATTGTCTCCTGCACCCGAGCGCACATTAAGTGTATAAAGCCCGCGTTGCGGATTGAGGGCGTCGCGCGTATCGGGTGAGCGCAGGCTGGCGCCTACAATGCCCCAGCGCAGATCGCCGCTCGCCAAAACCTGTTCCGTGTAGGCCGCTTGATGCGCGCGGTGGAAGGCCCCGATGCCGAGATGTACGATGCCTGTCTTGACGCGATTGCGGTCATAGGCTGGTCGCTGAATGGCGGGTGCAAGTCTGGTCATCATGTCGGGGAACAGGCGCATGGCGTGATCTTTCATGACAGAAGCGCGGACACGCGCGCAGCAATTGCAAGCGACGATGTAAGGCCGGGGCTTTCGACGCCGAACAGGTTGACGAGATGAGGCAGGCCATGCACTGCCGCACCATCGATGCGAAAATCGGCGGCGGGATCGTGCGGGCCGCAAATCTTCGGGCGAATGCCGGAAAAAGATGCTTGGAGCGCACCATCGGGCAGATCCGGCCAATAGGTGCGGATCGCGGCATAAAAAGAATCGCCCCGACGGGGATCGACTTCATAAGCGATCTCATCAACCCATTCGACATCGGGGCCGAACTTCGCAGCGCCACCCATATCGAGCGTGAGATGTACGCCAAGCCCATGCGTGTGCGGCGCGGGATAGATGAGATGGGTGAACGGCGCTTTTTTGGCGAGCGAAAAATAATTGCCTTTCGCGTAGCGCGTCTCCGGGATGAAATCTGGCGCAAGACCTTCAATGGCACGTGCCGCGCGCGAAGCGTGCAGCCCGCCTGCATTGATCAGGCGCGCAGCGGTTAATGTCACATCGCCATCGGCTGAGACTTCATATCCGCTGGCGCTGATCCGAGCCGATTGAAATCCCGTCCTGAATGCAATCGCGCCGCCATGCGCTTCGAGATCGCCCTGCAAAGCCAGCATATAGGCATGGCTGTCGATAATGCCGGTCGAAGGCGAATAAAGTGCCGCCATGCAGGAGAGCGCAGGTTCTTTTCCCTGCGCCTCATTGCCTGAAAGCCAGACAAGATCGTCGACGCCATTGGCAGTGCCTTTTTGCTTTATGGCGTCGATGGCGGGGATTTCATGGTCGTCGACGGCAACGATCAGCTTGCCGCAGCGGCGATGCGGCACGTGATAGGCAGCGCAGAAATCATAAAGCGCTTTCTTGCCTTCCACGCAGAGCTGGGCCTTCAGGCTGCCGGTGGGATAGTAAAGGCCGGCATGGATCACCTCGCTGTTGCGCGAAGATGTTTCCATGCCAATCCCTTCATTCCGTTCAAGAACGATAACCGATTGCCCTTGCCGCGCGAGAGCGCGTGCGATGGCAAGGCCGACGACGCCCGCACCAATAACAATTGCGTCGCAATCGCTCATGTCTCAGCCTTTCAAAGCCGCGCGGCGATCATGCTTGGCAAGCCGCGAGAGAAGATAATCGACTTCCGTCTTGGCTGTTGCACTGATGCCCGCACCGGGCTTGCGTTGAGCGTCATGTGCAATAAGGCCGCGCCGCATCATGACATATTTGCGGACGGCAAGACCCACAGCTGGCTGCTGCTCATATCGCAGCAAGGGTAGATGTGCATCGAACAGATCATGCGCTGTGTCACGCTCGCCCTTGCCCATCAAGTTGACGACATCGATCAACATTTCGGGGAAGGCATAACCGGTATTGGCACCATCCGCGCCGCGCTCCATTTCGAAATCGAGGAAGAGTCCGCCATTGCCGCAAAGAATGGCAATGCGGCGCAACGTGCCATCTTTCTCGAAATTACGTAGCGCCGAAATCTTTTCGAGGCCCGGCCAATCCTCATGCTTGAGCATGACGCAGGAGGGATTGTCTGTCACGATGCGCTGGATCACTTTCGGTGTCATCACAACGGAGAGCGTCAGCGGATAATCCTGAATGACGAAGGGAACATCCGTGCCGATGGCTTCAATGGCCTGTGCATAATAATTCACGATCTGGTCGTCCGTGCGCAGCGTATTGGGTGGTGCAATCATCACCGAACCTGCACCAAGCTCCATTGCTTCACGCGCGAGCGCACGCATGGCGGCAAAGCCCGGCGCCGATACGCCGACAATGATCGGGCTCTTTCCCATGGCGCGCACGGCTTCTTTGACGAGAAAAAGTGACTCGGCGTGATCGAGCTTGGGCGCTTCACCCATGATGCCGAGCACGGTGAGGCCGGTTGAGCCGATTGCTGCATAATGATCGAAGAGTTTTGCCGTGCTCGCCTTGTCGAGCGTGCCGTCGGGCAGGAAGGGTGTGGGCGCGATCGGGAAGACACCGCGATAGGCAGACTGGCTCATGGCAAACCTCAACCAAAGAGAAGGCGGGTATTAAACCGGTTTTCGGCAGCCAGAAAAGCAGGCGGTTGGCTATTTTCAGTGAAAATCCCGGGATTTAGGCAGTATCCGCACATTTCGTGGATGGCGGACGCCGCGTGCAGGCGCGCCGGCCTCCCGCACCGGCCGTTTCACCTCATCAGCGCGCGCCAAGGGCGGCGCCAGATTTTCGCGTGTGAGCCTCAGCAGATCGACGCTGCGGTCCACAAGGCGCTCGGCCACAATGTGCACGATGCCCTCAGTGCTGCGCTGCGCCCGGCCTTCCACCAGCAAAAGGCGCGCGCCCAAAACCTCTTTGCGGAAGCGCTCTGTGATGGCAGGCCAGACGACGATATTGGCGATGCCTGTCTCATCTTCTAGCGTCGCAAACACGACGCCCTTGGCGCTGCCCGGCTTCTGTCGCACCAAGACAACACCGACAATCTTGATCCGGCGACCATCAGCAAGCGTGCGTGCATCAGCACAACTCATCACCCCATGCGCCGCATAAAGCGCGCGCAAAAATCCCATTGGATGGCCTTTGAGCGAGAGATGGAGCGTTTGATAATCGATGGCGACATGTTCCGGAAGCGGCATAACTGGAAGATCGACGCGCGGTTCAGGCGCAAGTTCGCGCGCATCGGCCGCCTCGAACAAGGGAAGCGCTTCATCGTCGGGCAGGCGCCGTACCGCCCACGCAGCCGCTCGCCGATCCATGCCGACAGAGCGAAATGCATCGGCTTCCGCCAGTTTCACCAAGGCTGTTTTAGGTAGGTTGGCACGGCGTTTTAAATCTTCTGCGCTATCGTAAAAATCGCGTCGTGCATCTTCAATCTGTTGCGCCCATGTTTGTCGAAACCCGTCGATCTGTCGAAATCCGAGGCGCAGCGCAAGTCGGCCATCCGGCCCTTCCTCCAGCGTATTGTCCCAACGGCTGGCATTGATGTCGGGCGGGCGTGCTTCGACATCATGCTCAACCGCATCGCGCACGATTTGGGCGGGCGCATAAAATCCCATCGGTTGACTGTTGAGCAACGCTGCGGCAAAAACTGCGGGATGATGGCATTTCAACCAAGCCGATGCGTAGACGAGAAGGGCGAAAGACGCAGCATGGCTTTCCGGAAAGCCATACTCACCAAAACCTTCGATCTGCTTGAAGCATTGCGCCGCAAATTGTGCGTCATAACCGCGTCGCACCATCCCTTCGACCATTTTCTGTTGGAACAAATGAATGGTTCCGACACGACGAAACGTCGCCATCGCGCGGCGTAATTGATTGGCTTCGCCGGGTGTGAACTTTGCCGCCTCAATCGCAATGCGCATCGCCTGCTCTTGAAATAATGGCACGCCTAGAGTTTTGCCAAGTACGCGTTCCAGTTCATCCGGTGGGCCGAATTGCGGTGCTGGCTTGGGGAAGCTCACGCGTTCCTTGTTCTGTCGTCGCCGCAGATAGGGATGCACCATGTCGCCCTGAATGGGGCCAGGTCGTACGATCGCGACTTCGATGACGAGATCGTAGAATTTCTCCGGCTTGAGGCGCGGCAGCATATTCATCTGCGCGCGGCTTTCGACCTGAAAGACGCCGATCGAATCGGCTTTCTGCAGCATTTGATAAACAGCTTGGTCTTCGCGCGGGAGTGTCGCCAATGAATATTTCAAACCGCCATGGTGCGTGATGAGGTCGAAGCATTTTCGGATGCAAGTGAGCATACCCAGAGCCAGCACGTCGATCTTCATGATGCCGAGCGCGTCGATATCGTCCTTGTCCCATTCGATGAAGGTGCGGTCATCCATCGCCGCATTGCCGACCGGCACCACTTCGTCGAGACGTCCGCGTGTGAGGACGAACCCACCGACATGTTGCGACAAATGCCGCGGAAAGCCGAGCAATTCTTCTGCCCAATGAATGGCGCGCGCAATCTCGGGATTGGTAGGATCGAGCCCTGCTTCGCGAATATGATTCTCTGCAGGAGCTGAACCCCATGAACCCCAGACCGTATTGGCGAGTGCCGTCGTCACATCTTCGGACAGTCCGAGCGCCTTGCCGACTTCGCGCATGGCGCTGCGCGGCCGATAGGAAATGACCGTTGCGGCGATGCCCGCACGTTCGCGGCCATAACGCTGATAGATCCATTGGATCACTTCCTCGCGCCGTTCATGTTCGAAATCGACATCGATATCGGGCGGCTCGCGCCGCTCCGCCGAGACAAAACGCTCAAACAGAAGATCGACTTCGGTGGGGTCGACCGCCGTAATACCAAGGCAGTAACAAACGACGGAATTGGCAGCCGACCCACGCCCTTGGCAGAGAATGGCACGCGAGCGCGCATAGGCAACGATATCGTTCACTGTTAGAAAATAGCGTGCATAATCCAGTTCTGCGATCAGCGCTAATTCCTTGTCGATCGTGTTGCGCACTGTTTCCGGAATGCCCATCGGATAACGCGCTGAGGCGCCGATCCATGTCAGCTCTTCGAGATGCGCCTGTGGCGTCTTACCATAAGGCACGGGTTCGTCAGGATATTCGTAACGCAACTCATCGAGTGAAAAGCGGCACTGCGCGAAAAAGCGCAGCGTTTCGTCAATAGCTTCCGGCCAGTGCCGAAAAAGACGCCGCATTTCCTGCGGCTCTTTCAAATGCCGTTCCGCATGAGCCCCCAAAATGCGCCCGATTGTGTGGATGGTTTTATGTTCACGAATGCAGGTGAGAATGTCCTGCAAGGGGCGTCGTTCGGGCGCGTGATAAAGCGGTTCTAGCGTTGCGAGCCCGGGAATGCTGTGGCGCTCTGACAGCGCGCGCAAGCGCGCAAGGCGTTGCCGGTCGTACCCGTCATAGAGGAGATTGGCACCGAGCCAGAGCCGTTCAGATGGCAGTTTTGCCAAGAGTGCGTCGAGTTGTTTCTCCGCTTTCAAGGTGAGACGCCGTGGTGGGGTGAGGATCAGATTGAGTCCGTCGCAAGCGGCGATCAAATCGTCGATGGAGAGGATGCATGCGCCTTTCTCGGCGCGTCTTTTGCCGAGCGTGAGGAGGCGCGACAATCGTCCATAAGCATCGCGATCGCTCGGGAAAGCGAGTATGTCGGGTGTGCCGTCAGCGAAGACAAGCCGCGCACCAATCGCGATTTTCAATCCGCTTTCCTTCGCCGCCGTTTCACGCAGCGCGACGTGCGCGCGCACCACGCCGGCGAGCGTGTTCACATCGGCAATGCCGATTCCTGTAAGTCCGAGTGCAGCGGCATGCGCGACCATCTCTTCGGGATGTGAAGCGCCATGCAAAAAGGAAAAATTTGTTGTAACGGCGAGTTCCGCCACCATGATATCACGCAAACAAACCATGCAAGAACCAGCGCGGCGTGCCGGTTTCACGGTCGTAGAGGCCATCGCGATAAAGCCAGAAGCGGCGGCCATTCTCATCTTCGACGCGATAATAATCGCGTGTCGCCGTGCCTTCCGGCGTGCGCCACCATTCCGGTGCAATGCGCTCTGGCCCATCGGCGCGTATCACCGCATGCAGCACGCGCCGCCAGCGAAAGCGGATCGGCGGCCCATCTGGCACTTCTGCGAGAACCTCGATCCGTTCGGCAGGTTCGATCAGGCGGATGGGCCGTGTGGGAGGCGCTTCTGTCTCAACGGGCGCGAAAGCTGAAAAATCCAGCGCCAATGCGCCCACGCTTTGTGCAGGCACAAGGCGCGAGGCGCGTTCAGGGCTGTGCGTATCGGTCGATGCAAGGCGTTGCACGCGGCGTGCGCCGAAGCGTGCGGCCAACCGGTCTATGAGAGTAGCAATCTCGGCTTCGAAATCCTCGCTCGCATCGAGAGATGTCATCGCCTCGGCAAAAGTCTCGACGCGCCGCGCGGAGAGCCGGATGGCATCGAAACCGAAACCGGGATCGAGCGGATCGGCGAGGCCGTCCAATTTTTCACGAAAGAGCCGTAGCAGCGTTTGCGGGTCGCGCAAGGGTCGTCCCGTTTCGACATGGATGATCCGCGTCGCGCCATCGGCCCGAAAGAAAGTAAGTTCGAGCGCGCGCGCGCCTTCGCCACGTTTTTCCAGAATGCGCTTGAGATCGGCCGCGAGTGTCAGCAGACTGCGGCGAATATCCTCCTCATGGCCGATGGGCTCGGCGAAGCGCCGCTCTGCGATACAGGCCGGGAGGCCGCGCCGCGGGGAAATCGGAGTTTCGATCCGCCCGGTGATGGCATCGAGCCGGTCGATAAAATCCTTGCCGAAACGTTCGGCTAGCGGTGCGCGGGCGCGCGCGGTGCAATCGCCAATGCGTTTCAATCCCAAACGCTCAAGTGAGGCACGCCGCGCGGCATCAAGGCCTAGTGCGGCAACAGGCAGGGATTGGACTGCTTCTGCATCGCAGCCTGGCGCGATGTTGCCGCCTGTACCAAAAAGCGCCACGGCGCGCGCTGTGACGGGATTTCCCGCAATCGCGGCGCGCACATGAAAGCCGCGCGCGGCAATGCGCTGGCGCGCATCGGCGAGAAGGCCTTCTTCGCCGCCATAAAGATGCGCCGCGCCAGTGATGTCGAGCAGGAGTGTATCCTCGCCCGCTACGCCCACGAGCGGCGTATAGCGTTCGGCGGCATCGGCGAGCTTATGAAGCAGCGCGCGGTCGGCATCCGGATCGGCTTCATGCACATGGAGCGCAGGATGCAGCGCGCGTGCGGTGGCAAGCGTCATCCCCGGCATTAGGCCGAGCGCATGGGCATGTTCGTCACCCGCCACCAGCACCACGCCGCCGCCCTGCCGCGCCACGACCATGTACGGCGTTTTATCCGACGCGGCGGAGGGGCGTAACCGTTTCAGCCTGTCCGTCGCGAGATAGGGGAAGACGAGCGCCAGAAGGCGCTGGCCGGAAAACGCGTCGCTCACAACACCACTCCATCATCCATTCCTGTGGCCCTGCGCGGCCACCTCGTTCAAGCGTCACGCGGAAAGCCGGCAGCCCGGGCCCGAACGCGCCCGCGGACGTGTGGGCAGCAATCGCCCAGCGTGTCGCGCCAGGATCGGCGAGGTCTGGCCCGCCGCTGCGCAGGAACAGCGCGCTCACGCCCGAGGCTTCCGCTGCCAGCGCCAAGCGCCTCAGCGCGACGAGATCGACCGCCTTCGGCATTCCCCATGGTTCGATCAGCACCGCGCCGAGCGCCCTGCAGTGGAGCGCCTCTTCGGCCGCTTTCAGCACGGCGCGGGCATCCGCCGCCTCGATGGTCACGAGCCGCGCCGGATCGAGCCCGAACCCCATCAGGCCCGGCCCATAGGGCAGGCCATATTCCCGCTCAGCCATGGCCTGCCGCACCCATAGAAGCGGCCGCTCAGCCGCGAGCCTAAGGGCGCAGGCCAGCGCAAAGCCCGTCGCAGCCGGTTCTTCCCCGGGTTTGACCGGCCTGAGCGCGTGGAACCCGCCACGCTTCAACCCGCCGTCCAGAGTCTGGTCGAGCCCAGCCAGCCCCAAGGCCGCACGCGCCGGAGGGACGGTCAGCGCCTGCGCACTGCCATCCTTGCCGATACGGTATATGGCCGACCGCAGGGCGGCCAACGCGGGAGCTCCCGGATGGGGCATCTCAATGTTCCTATTTTGTTCTATAGATTCCAGTAACCGGGTCGGGAGTCAATCGGGGGGTGCCCAGCGCAAAAGCCCGGGGGAGTGCCCCGGGCTTTCCTGCCTGTCCGTAGAGTTTGCGATCAGGTGAAGCGTTCAACCGCCCGCATGATGCCACGCAATTCGCCAAGCCCTTTCAGGCGGCCAATGCCGGCGTAGCCCGGTGTCACCTTTTTATGCAGATCGTCGAGCATGCGGTGGCCGTGATCGGGCCGGAACGGAATTTTATGGCCGCCACGCTTGCGGTCTTCTGCCATGAGTGCCGTGATCACGCCCACCATGTCGACATCGCCATCGAGATGGTCGCTCTCATAGAAGGAGCCATCTTCTTCGCGCTTCGTCGCACGCAGGTGCACGAAATGGATGCGCGGCGCGAAATGCGCAGCCATAGCCGGCAGATCATTATCGGCGCGCACGCCAAGTGAACCGGTGCAGAAGCACATGCCATTCGCTTCAGACGGCACCGCATCGAACAAGGCCTGATAATCGGCCGCCGTTGATGCGACGCGCGGCAAACCGAATAAAGGCCGCGGCGGATCGTCGGGATGCAAGGTCAATTTTACGCCAAGTTCTTCTGCGCGCGGCGTAACGGCTGCGAGAAATTCCGCAAGGTGCTTACGCAGCACATTGGCATCGATGGCAGAATAGGTTTCGAGCTTGTCGCGGAAACCGGGGATCGTCAGCGGGTCAGTCGTCGAACCTGGTAGCGCGCTCGCAATCACCATGATGAGGTAATCGATGTCGTCCTGCGTGAAACGGTCGAACACTTTCTTTGCGCGCTCACGCTGCTCCGGCGTGTAATCCTTCTCGACGCCTTGGCGCTGCAAAATGAACAATTCGAACGCTGCAAAACGGTCAGCATCGAACCGCATGCAGGTCGCACCCGTCGGCAGTTCCGCATCGAGATCCGTGCGTGTCCAATCCACGACTGGCATGAAATTGTAGCAGATCGTTTTGATGCCGCAGGCGGCCACGGCTTCCATCGAGGCGATCCAGCCTTCGATGGATTGCTTCGCCCCGGCACCCAGACGCTTCACATCGTCCGGCACGGGAATGCTTTCCACAATCGACCAGACAAGCGGCTTGCGATTGGGCGGTGTCGTCTCGATCAGATTTTTCCGTTCGGCCACCTGCTTTGCCGTCCACACCACGCCGGGTTTCAATTCATGCAGCGCGTTCACGATATCGCTTGCGCCCGCCTGCCGGACATGGTCGAGCGCAACAGGGTCATGCGGACCAAACCAGCGCCATGCTTCAATCATCGTTTTCTCCCCTGCGCAGCGTTGCCGCCGCCCTCTCTTCATTCAACGCGCCAGCCAGCCACCATCGACCGGCAGCACAATGCCATGCACATAATCGGATGCCCGCGAGGACAGGAACACCGCGGCCCCGCCAATCTCCTGCGGTTCGCCCCAATGGCCCGCCGGAATGCGCGCGAGAATGGCCGCGTTGCGTTCCTTGTCGGCGCGCAAGGCTTCCGTGTTATTCGTGACGAAATAGCCCGGCGCGATCGCGTTCACATTAATGCCCTTGGCGGCCCATTCGCAGGCAAGAAGCCGTGTCAATCCAGCCAGCCCGCTTTTCGAAGCCGTATAAGACGGGATGCGGATGCCACCCTGAAACGACAGGAGCGAGGCGATATTCACGATCTTGCCGCGCCCTTGTTTCAGCATCTGGCGTGCAGCAGCCTGCGCAAGGAAGAACGGCACTTTGAGATTGGTATCGATCACCGCATCCCAATCCGCTTCCGAAAATTCGATTGCATCAGCGCGGCGAATAATACCGGCATTGTTGATGAGAATGTCGCACCGGCCGAATTGATCGCAGGTTTCTTCCACAATGCGCGCGCAAGGCTCAGGCGTCGAAAGATCAGCCTTGATGGCGTGAAAGCGCCGACCGAGCGGCGCGATCTTCGTTTGCGTCTCGTCCATGGGCGAGCGGCCGACGGCCACGATATCAGCCCCCGCTTGCGCCAATGCGATGGCAATCGCTTGTCCGAGCCCTGTGTTTGCGCCTGTGACGACTGCAGTCTGGCCCGAGAGATCGAATGCGCTCATCGTAAATCGCTCATCGCGCAATGGTCCATGTCGGTGAAGTCCATATTGTCTCCGGCCATCGCCCAGATGAACCCGTAATTTGCCGTACCTACGCCCGAATGGATCGACCAGCCCGGTGACAGGATCGCCTGTTCGTTGGCAACGAGGAGGTGGCGCGTTTCCTGCGGTTCGCCCATCATGTGGAAGACGCGCTGGTCGGCGGCGAGATCGAAATAGAGATAGGCCTCGCAGCGCCGATCATGCGTGTGGCATGGCATCGTGTTCCACACGCTGCCGGGCTGCAAAAAAGTCATGCCCATCACGAGCTGGCATGTTTCCACCCGACCCGGAATGATCATCTGATGCAGCGTGCGGACATTCGCCGTTTCAGGCGTACCGAGTTGCAGCGTGTTCGCATCCTTGAGCGTAATTTTCTTGAGTGCATGGCGCTGATGGGCAGGGCAGCTCACCAGATAGAACTTGGCAGGCGTCGAGGCGTCCGCACTTTCGAACACGACGCTCTGCGTACCCATCGGCACATAGAGCGCCTCATGCGGGCCAAGCGCCAAGGTCTCGCCGTCGCATATCACACGGCCAGCACCGCCAACATTGAACACGCCCAATTCACGCCGCGCGAGAAAAGTCGCCTGTCCAATCGGCTTCGACGTTTCGAGTGTCAACGAGGATTTCACCGGCATTGCACCGCCCACCACCAGCCGGTCGACATGGCTGTAGGTCAGGGGCATCGCATCTGCCTCGAAAATACGGCTGATCAAAAAATGGCGGCGTAACTCCGCCGTATCGAAACGGCGCGCTGCATCGGGATGAACGGCCTGACGGACTTCGATCGACATGACATTCTCCTCAGTGCGCCGGATGTTGTTTCGCGCGTGTCACCATCTGCGTCGGATTGACGAAGCGCAGCGCGATCACGAGCCAGATGAGAGTGGTCGCCATATAGACGACGGCCATTGCATCGATCGACTGTACGGCGCGCACACCGGCGGCGAACACGGCATAATAGAGGGCCACCACCAGCGTCTGGCTCGTGGGCCCTGCCGTGAGGAAGGTGAGTTCGAACATCGCGATGGTCCTCACCAACACTAACAGCAATGAGGCCAACACCCCCGGCAAGAGCAGCGGCAGCAGCACATGGATGAACATACGGAACGTGCCGGCACCGAAGACGCGCGCGGCGGCTTCGACACGCGGATCGATCTGCTCGATGAAAGGGATCATCACAAGAATGACGAAGGGCACTGTTGGCACAAGGTTGGCGAGAATGACGCCGAACATGGTGCCGCCAAGCCCTGATTTATAAAGCACGGTGGCGAGCGGAATGCCGAACGTTACGGGCGGCACCAGCAAGGGTAGGAGAAGCAGAAGAAGAACAATCTGCTTGCCCGGAAAATTGCGCCGCGCCATCGCATAGGCAGCGGGTACGCCAATCAGGCCCGAGAGAAAGACAACGGCAAAGACGATCTGGAACGTGACAAGCAGAACATCGCCTAGCTGGAATTCGGCCCAAGCGGAAAAATACCATTTGGTGGTAAATCCGTCGGGAAACCAAGAGCGCAACCAGCGCGTGGCAAAAGAACTTGTTACCACCGCGCCAATGATGCCGAATAGATTGACGATGAAGAAGATCGTCGTTGCCCAGACGGCAAAGATCCACAAACGGCTTCCGACTGTTTTTTCGTTGCTGACCATCGGATTAACCTTTCGCGCCGCCTGCAGGGCCACGGTAGAAGAGATTGCGGATTTGCAAGACAGCTGCAACGACAGCGAGCTGTACTACGCCCATGATCATCGCGATGGCGGAGGCCATCGAATAATCATATTCCTCGAAAGCCGCTTGATAGGCAGCAATCGAGATTACGCGCGTTGGCCCTGCTGGAGCACCGAGCAGCACGGCCGATGGAAACACCGAGTAAGCCTGCACAAAGGAAAGGCAGAAGGTGATCGCAAGGCCGGGAATCAGCAGCGGCAAGAAAATGTAACGGAAACGGGCGCGTGCTTTCGCACCGAGCGTGGCTGCAGCTTGTTCGAGCGCCGGATCAATGCCGCTGATATAGGAGAGTGTCAGCAGGAAGGTGAACGGAAACCCGGTGATCACCAAAGACAGCATCACACCCCAATAATTGTTGGTGAGCTTTACCGGCGAGGAAATAATGCCAAACAGCATCATGATGCGGTTCGCCCAGCCTTGCGGGCCGAGATAGTTCAACATGCCTTCCGCAACGAGCACCGTGCCGAGCGTGATCGGCAGAACGAGGATCGTGGTGAGCAGGCGCTGGTTTTTCATGAGGCGCACACGGAAGGCGACGGGCACGGCGAAGACGAGATTAAGGATGGTCACCGGCACGGCGAGCTTCAGCGTTGTCCCGATCGTGTCATAGAGGAACGGATCGGAGAAGAATTTAAAGTAATTGCCCAGTAGCGAGCCATCCTTCGGGTTGAAGGAGAGCCAGAGCCCGTACAGAAACGGATAGACGAAGAGCCCTACGAGAAGCGCCATAGCAGGCAGCACCAACAGCGTGACGCTATCGAGTCCGCGCGCAGCGAGGCGCGCTTTCAGCCCTGGATTGGAATGATAATCGATGCTGCTCATTGCGCCGCTCCGTAAACGAGAAGGCGCGCGGGATCGGCAATAAGCGCGACGGTTTCACCCGGCGTATGGCGCCGTGCCGCACGGAAGAAAAGCTCCGTTCCATCCTTCGCGCGCGCCGAACCGAAGAAATCGCGGCCGCGATATTCCATCGCCTCGACAATGGCGGGGATGCCACCTTCATGCGTGTCCCCTGCGAACAGATCGTCTGGGCGGATAGCGGCGATGACATCGTCGCCCGTGAAATCTTCGCGCGCAATGCCTTGCAGAAGGACGCCGCTTACATCGATGGCGACCGCATCGCCGGAGCGGGTTTTTAACTTAGCTGGAATGCGATTGCGGAAGCCCATGAACTCGGCCACGTCGAGATGGGCCGGGCGCGCATAGAGGTCTTCCGGTGTGCCGACCTGCCGGATCATGCCATCGCGCAAGACGACAATGCGGTCGGCAAGCGAGAGCGCTTCGTCCTGATCATGCGTGACATAGATGGTGATCGAACCGAGACCTGCATGGATGCGGCGGATTTCCTGTCGCATTTCAAGACGCAGCTTCGCATCCAGGTTGGAGAGCGGCTCATCCATCAGCACCAGCGGCGGCTCCACCACGATGGCACGCGCAATCGCTACGCGCTGCTGCTGGCCTCCCGAGAGTTGGCCGGGAAGCTTATGCGCTTGCGTGCCCAGACGCACGGTCTCGATCGCCTTTTCGACGCGGGCTGCCGCTTCCGCTTTCGGTATGCCGCGCATCTTCAGGCCGAAGCCGATATTGTCGCGCACCGTCATATGCGGGAACAGCGCATAGTTCTGGAACACCATGCCGAAGCCGCGCTCTTCCGTCGGCAGAATGTCGAGCCGTTGATCGTCGAGAAAGATTGCGCCACGCGATGTCGGTAGCAAACCGGCGATACAATTAAGCGCCGTCGATTTGCCGCAACCGGAGGGACCCAGCAGAGCGACGAACTCGCCGCGCTCGATGGTCAGTGTGAGATCGCGCAGCGCGTTCACCGTGCCGAAGTCGCGGCTGACGCCATCGAGGCGCAGCATCTTGAAGGAGGAAAGCGAGGGGGCCATGGAATGCTCCGGAACTATACGTCAGAGTTTGTAAGCGGATTTTGCGAGACGATAGGCGAGGTCGTGGGCGAGGTCGTGTGCTTCGTCCTCATGGATACGATGGCTCGCCACGAGTTCGGCGAGATAAGAGCAATCGACGCGGCGGGCGACATCGTGCCGTGCTGGGATAGACGGGAAGGCGCGCGTGTCGTCGTTGAAGCCGACTGTGTTGTAGAAACCGGCCGTCTCCGTCGTCAGCTCGCGGAAACGTTTCATACCTTCCGCGCTATCGAAGAACCACCATGCAGGCCCCAAGCGTAACGCCGGATAATGGCCGGCGAGCGGAGCGAGTTCACGCGAATAGCTCGTCTCGTCCAGCGTAAAGAGAATGATGGTGAGATCACGTTCATTACCGAAACGGTCGAGCAGCGGTTTCAGCGCATGCACATAATCCGTGCGGGTCGGAATATCCGCGCCCATGTCACGGCCATAATGCGCGAAGAGGTGTGGATTGTGATTGCGGAACGAACCGGGATGGATTTGCAGGACGAGTCCATCGTCAAGGCTCATCGCCGCCATCTCGGTCAGCATCTGTGCGCGGAACAATTCAGCTTCTGCCTTGTTGGCCTTGCCGCTGCGCACCTTGGCATAGAGCGCTTCGGCATCGGCGCGCGGCAGATCGGCGGTTGCTGCCGTTGGATGGCCGTGATCGGACGATGTCGCACCATAAGCTTTGAAAAAGGCACGGCGCTTGCGATGGGCAGCGAGATAGCCTTCCCATGTTGACACATCGCAGCCCGTGATCTCGCCAAATTTTTCAAGATTGGCGAGAAAGCCATCGAAATCGGGATCGACGACGGGATCGGGCCGATAGGCTGTGACGACACGCCCAGTCCAACCACTTTCTCGGATTTTTTCATGCGAGGCGAGCGGGTCGAGCGGGCTTTCCGTCGTCGCGATCACTTCGATATTGAATCGTTCGAACAAAGCGCGCGGCCGATATTCGGGCTTGGCGAGACGTTCGGCGATGCGGTCGTAATAATAATCGGCTGTCTCAGCCGACAAGCGCTTGTCGATGTCGAACAGGGTTGCAAACGCATGGTCGAGCCACATCCGTGTCGGCGTGCCACGGAAGAGATGGTAGTGTGCGGCGAAACGATGCCAGATCTTGCGTTTGTCGGTCTCAATCGGCCCGCCATCCTTGCGTGGAATGCCAAGCTCTTCGAGCGGCACGCCTTGGCTGTAGAGCATCCGGAAAATGTAATGATCCGGCACAACAAAGAGGGTTGCCGGATCGGAAAAGGCTTCGTTGTCGGCATACCAGCGCGGATCGGTATGGCCATGCGGCGAGACGATCGGCAGATCCTTGACGGTGCCATAGAGGCGGCGCGCAATCGTGCGGCGTGTTTCATCGGCTGGAAACAAACGGTCTGGGTGGATCAACGGATTCATGACGTCACACTGGGCATGAGAAAATAATCGGGATGGAGTTGGCTGAGCGCGTCCGCATCGATGAGGACGCGGCTCAGATGGGCGTCGATGCAGTGTGCGGCCTTGGCTGCATCGCGCGCGGCAAGCGCGGCAAGAATGGCTTCATGTTCTTCGATGACTTTTGCCATGCGGCCCGGTTCCGGCAGCGTCATCATACGGCAGCGGTCCACTTGCATTTTCGCCTGCCGCACGATCGTCCACAGGCCCGGCAAGCCCGCAGCATCGGCAATCGCGGCATGGAAGGCTTCATCGGCGGCATGAAATCCAGCAGCATCCTTCGCGCGCATATGGCGACGTTGTAATGCGAGTGCCTCGCGCACCGGTTCAAGGGCAACGGGCGCGGCCGCGGACGCAGCGTGTCGAATGGCCGTTTCCTCCAGCGCTTTGCGGATGATGTTGGCTTCCTTCACCGCCTGCAGCGGGATGCGCGATACGTAAGTGCCCGATTGGGGAAATACATCGACGAGCTTTTCGTCGGACAGTCGCAGCACCGCCTCGCGCACCGGCGTGCGGCTGACGCCGAATTGCTCGCAGAGCCGCTTTTCGCTCAACGCTTCGCCCGGCTTCAATTTGAGCGATAGTATGTCGTCGCGCAGAACGCGGTGGATGATCTCGGCAGTCGATTGGCCGCGCAGCCGCGTCCGCGGCTGGGCCGCGCGTCCGGCAGGTTCGGGCGAAATCATCGTCATACTAGTATACTAGTATGGTTATGGAGATTGCTGTCAACGCCCCCTGTGGAAAAGCCGGGTGGTCGGCCCGGCTGTCCATTTTCCTTCCATCAGCGGGCGTTTGCCCGTGTACCCGGCCACTTCGCGGGCGATGCGCGGTCATATTGCGGGGGCCGGGGCAGGGTGACCCCTAGCGCGTCGGCGGCATGAAGCCCCCAATGGGGATCGTCGAGAATGGCGCGCGCCACCGCGATCTGGTCAGCCTTGCCTTCTTGCAGCACACGCTCTGCATCCTCGGCAGTGGTGATGAGGCCGACAGCGCGGGTTACGATGCCTGATCCGGCCTTAATCTTCTCAGCAAGCGGTACTTGATAAAGCGGCCCGACCGGCACGCGCACATCGGCGGACGCCGCACCCGAACTCACGCAGGCATAAGCGCCGTCGAGCGCCTTGAGGCCCTTTGCCAGAACGATGGCGTCCTCAATCGTCATCCCGCCATCGAGCCAATCGGTGCCGGTAATGCGCGCGCCCACGGCAACATGCTGTGGTACCGCTGCGCGCACCGCCTTCATCACGGCCAGCGGCAAAGCGAGACGCTTCTCCAGCGATCCGCCCCAGCGATCGGTCCGCTGGTTGGAAATCGGCGAACAGAACGAATGCATCAGATAGCCATGGGCCATATGGAGTTCGAGCACTTCATACCCCACGCGCACAGCACGTTCGGCCGCAGCAGCGAAATGCTTGATCACGCCCTCAATGTCGTCTTCCGTCATCGCCTGCGGCGTATGCCAGCCGGCTCCAAATGGAACAGCTGACGGCCCCACCGTCTGCCATGGATCTTCATGCGCTTTGAGTGCAGCGCCGCCTTCCCATGGCCGTTGCGATGAGGCCTTTCGCCCGGCATGGGCGAGTTGTACGCCGAATTTCGTGCCCGGTAGGGCGACAGCTTTCGCTGCATCGATCACACGTTTGGCCGCGCGCTCATTGGCGTCGGAGTAAAGCCCAGTGCAGCCATGCGTGATGCGGCCGCGCCGTTCAACGGCTGTGGCCTCGACGATCACGAGCCCACAGCCCGACATGGCCATCCGCATAATGTGCTGGAGATGCCAATCGGTCATCGACCCATCATCGGCGGAATATTGGCACATAGGCGCTATGGCGATGCGATTGGGCACGGTCACTGAGCCGAGCGCCAGCGGCGTAAAGAGCAAGGGTGTCATCAACTATATCCGGTGAAGGGGGGACTACTTTTGAGAGCGCGCCTCATGCGCAAGATCGGCCAGAGACAGGATCGTGAAGAGAATCTGCGCCGCAGCCTGCGCCGTGTTGGTGGTGGCATCATATTGCGGCGCGATCTCGACCACATCTGCGCCTACGACATCGATGCCCCGCAGCCCGCGCAGAATGGCCAAAACCTCGCGCGGTTCAAGCCCACCCACTTCTGGCGTTCCCGTTCCCGGTGCAAATCCGGGGTCGATGCTGTCAATGTCGAAGCTGACGTAAACTGGCCCATCGCCAAGTACGGCACGCGCTTTGGCAATGACGGGTTCGACACCTTGCGCAAATACATCCTCGGCGTGGATCACGCTCATGCCGCTCTCATAGGAAAACTCCCACAGATATTCCGCACCGCCACGAATGCCGATCTGGATGGTGCGCTCTGGATCGAGCACGCCATCGAGCACCGCATTGCGGAAGGGCCCACCATGATGGAACTTCGAACCTTCATAGGGGCCAGACGTATCGCAATGCGCATCGATGTGGAGCAGGCCTACGGGCCGCTCGCGGCCGACCGCTTTCAGAATGGATTGCGTGATTGAATGATCCCCGCCAATTCCAATCGGAATGACGCCCGCTTTCACAATGCGTGCAACATAATCCTCAATGTCGGCATGGCATTGTTCGAGATTGTAACGGCTCTGCATCGGAATGTCGCCAACATCCGCTACTCTCATCCGTTGAAGCGGCGTGCGCCGCAACACATGCTCGAACGGACCGATGCGTTCGACTGCGCGCACCGCACGTGGGCCTAAGCGCGCGCCGGCGCGGTTCGTCACGCCGAGATCCATCGGTACGCCATAAAGCGCAACATCGAGGCCTGCAAAATTCTCAGCCATGGCATCAGGCCGGAATGGCGCGCTGCAAAAAGTCGCCGGATCGGCGAAAGGCCATTTCCGCCGCTCGCCCTGAAACTGTCCTTCCGCAACGGCCCGGAATTCCGGATCGTGGATGTCTGCCCCCGATTGCCCGGCATACCGGTCCCGCAAATGTGCGAGCTTTTTCTGATCCATGGCCGGGCACTCCCATTCCTGCGCATGAAAGGATTGACGATCGAAAAGATTAAAGCAAAGGAGGTCGCCTTGTCATGCGGGCATGGCTTGTTTACGCCTTGCCTGAGACAGGTCGAAGAGCCAACCCGATGCAACTCAATCCTCATTTGATCGATACTGGCACTCCGCCTATCCCCGAGGCGCAGGCTTGGCTCGCTGCATGGCAAGGGCCTGCCGCTGACCGGATCGATCTGTCGCAAGCCGTGCCCGGCTATCCGCCGCATGAAACCATGTTGCAGGCGCTATCCACCGCAGCCGGTACGCGTGCAGCCGCATCCTATGGTTCGATCTATGGCGATACCGCCTTGCGCGACGCCTATGGCGCACATCTTTCGCAGGTTTATGGCGCACCGGTGAAGCCGGGCGAAACCATGATCACTTCGGGCTGCAATCAGGCCTTCATCATCGCCGTCATGGCGCTCGCAAAAGCGGGCGACGCCATCCTCGTGCCGTCGCCTTGGTATTTCAATCACGATATGGCGCTGACCATGCTGGGCATCGAAACGCGTGCTTTGCCATGCAGCGCCGAAAACGGCTTCGTGCCTGCGGTCACGAACGCTGAAAATCTCGTCGATGAAAAGGTCAAGGCCATTGTTCTCGTCACGCCGAACAATCCGACAGGTGCGATCTATCCGCCTGATGTGATCGAAGCATTTTATGAATTATGCGCGCGCAAGAAGATCGCACTGATCCTCGATGAAACCTATCGCGATTTTTTGCCGGATAATGCCGGGCCAGCGCACGGTCTGTTCAACCGCAAGGATTGGGGCGATACGCTGATCTCACTTTACAGCTTCTCGAAATCCTATTGCATTCCGGGCCATCGCATCGGTGCGATGATCGCATCCGAAAACAATGCGCGCGAGATTGGAAAAATTCTCGACACTTTGCAGATTTGTCCGCAGCGCGCCGCGCAAATGGCCCTTGTGCCCGCCATTCCAGAACTTGCTGTATGGCGTGAAGACAATCGCCGCGAGATCAATGTCAGGGCCGAGGCCTTTCGTGCCGCCATGGCGCAGGGCACGGGCTGGCAAATCGCCTCAGTTGGCGCCTATTTTTCCTATGTGCGTCACCCCTATACTGCCGACGCGCGTGTGGTCGCCGAAAGGCTCGCGCGTGAACGCGGCGTTCTTTTATTGCCGGGCGTTTATTTTGGCGACAGTAGCGGTCAATTCATGCGCGTGGCTTTTGCCAATGCAGACCGCGCGAAATTAGCAGCTTTGCCAGAACGCCTCAGCGGCTTCGCACTTTGATCAGAAATGTCGTCCCGGCAGGACGACGATCTTCGGCTTTTCGGGCAGCGTATCGCGTGAAACCAGAAGCGACGGGCTGTCGCTGCGCTCAACCGGATAGCGCTCGCCGACGCGGCGTAAAAATCGCTCGAGCGTTTGCGGTCCGAACATGTGCATCGGAATGACGATTTTTGCGCCGATCGTTTCCAGCACTTCGGCCATTCCATCGATATCGAGTGTCCAGCTGCCGTCGACAGGTGTGAGAACGATATCGATATGACCGAGTTGTTTGAGCTGCCCCGCATTCAGCGTGTGATGCAGATGGCCCAGATGGGCAATGCAAACCCCGGCAATCTCAAACACAAAGATCGAATTCCCATCGCGGTCTGTCGCGCCACCGATATCGCGAATGTTAGTTGGAATATTTCGCACGCGTACGTCGCCAAACGTTACATCGTGACGGGCAGGGCCTCGCCCATCGCCCCAGCCCCGCAAGACCTGCTTGATCGCGGGATCGGGCGAGCGGGAATAATGGGTCGAATGCGCCTTATTCATCGTCGCAATGTCCGGCACCACAGGCGGCATCACATAATCATTATAATCGGTGGCAATCTTCACCCGTCCTGGGCTTTCAATCAGGAAGGTCGAATGGCCGATGAAGGTGACCGCCACCTGCCCAATCCCGGGTTCGGGCAACACGATCGCCGCCTTTTGGATCAGAGGCGTGCGGAACGCGAGGGGGGCGAGACAGGGGTCCTTGTCCTCCGCTAAGGCAGGGCCAGCGAGAAGGGATAGGAACGGCACGAACCTCAGCCAGCGCATCACGAAACCTCCGGCCATCACTCTCTTCATCTTAAGGCAGGTTTCATGTCCGGAAAGCCCCTGCGGCAAACATGAACGATCCGTAAGGTGCAACCCAAGGAAGGCTCGGCTAAGGTCGCCCCGCTGACGGGTCTTTGGGCCTGATTCCTCTATGGACGGATCGAGATATGCGCTTTTTGGCTCTGGCTGTTGCTGCTTTCGCTGTTTTGGCTCTCGCCCTTGGCCTCACAGGCGCGAAGAACAATCTCGTTTTCCTCGGCGCGGTTGGTCTCCTGCTTGCCTTCACAACGTCGCGTGCGCCCAGCATATCTAGTTTCTTGCGCATTTTTGCCGCGATTTTTGCGACCGAATATGTCGTCTTCGGTGCGGTGACGATTTTGGCTGGGCAGGCTCTTTGGCCTGAGGCGTTGAAGGGTTTTGTTCCGCCCGGCAGCTTGCCTGTCACAGTCGGCATTTTCGGTCTGCTGATTTATGCCATCTCATTCATTCCCGTCATTCAATCGATCATGCGCATTGCAGACCGATTTTTCGACGGTGAAGATCGGACGACCGTCAGCGTTTGGCCCTTGTCAAAATTCCAGATGAACGAGCAGAGGCTGGCGCGCTGGATGGTGGTCTTCCTGATTGTCGTCAATCAAGCGCAGGTCGCCATTTCCGTCCGTCTGTCATTTTTCAATCGCGATTGGTTCAATGCCATTCAAAATAAGGATGAGGCAGCGTTCTGGTCCTTGCTGTTCACCGTCTTTATGTTCTGGGCCATCATCTATGTCACAAGCGCGATCATCGAATACGTCGTGCAATCGGTGTTGATGATTCGTTGGCGGCGGTGGCTCACGGCGCGCTATGTCGGCGATTGGCTGGACGATGGCACGCATTACCGCATGGCGCTTGCAGGCGCTTCGGCAGACAACCCCGATCAGCGTATTGCAGAAGACATCAATGATTTCGTCTCCCGCACCTACAGTTTCTCGATCACCTTGCTGTCGCAGGTGAGTTCGCTCGTTTCCTTCTCAATAATTCTCTGGCTGAATTCTTCCAATTTCGCCATTCCGGGAACAGACATCATTCTGCCGGGTTTCCTCTTTTGGGTCGCGTTGCTTTACGCTGCTATCGGCACGCTAATCACGCATATGATCGGGCGACGCTTGATTCCACTCAATTTCGAGCAGCAGCGCTATGAAGCGGATTTCCGCTTCTCCCTTGCGCGCTTGCGTGAATATTCGGAGCAGGTCGCGTTGCTGGATGGCGAAAGGACGGAAAAGAAGTTGTTGATGGGCCGTTTCGGCGAAGTCATCCGTAATTTCTTGCAGATCGTCTCGTTGCGCAAAAAGCTGATGGCGTTCACTGCGGGATATAATCAGATCAGTGTGATCATTCCCTATGTCGTGGCAGCGCCTTTCTATTTCGCCGGCAAGGTGCAGTTCGGCATTCTCACGCAGACGGCAGGCGCCTTTGCTCGTGTCGAAGGCGCGTTGAGCTTCTTTGTCGATTCATACGTGTCATTGGCCGCATACAAAGCCGTCATTGATCGCCTTGTCAGTTTCGATGATAGCATTGCCCGCGGCCGCGCACTGGGTTCTGTGCCCCCGCGGCTTGAACGGAATGGATCGCCCAATGGGGCTATTGCATTGGATAACGTTTCGCTGTCCTTGCCTAATGGTCGCCCGCTTGTGAAAGCCGATCTCGATTTCCGCCCCGGCGAAACCGCGTTGATCACGGGGCCGTCCGGCTCGGGCAAATCGACCATGCTGCGTGCGGTGGCTGGAATCTGGCCGTTTGGACAGGGCGAGGTTGCCGTGCCGCGTGAAGCGCGCGTGATGCTTCTACCGCAACGGCCTTATCTGCCGATTGGCACATTGCGCGCAGCCGTCGCTTATCCCGAGGGTGAGGGGCACTATTCGGATGCCGAACTCTCGGCTGCTTTGACAGCGGTCGGCTTGCCGCGTTTGGCCGAGCAACTCGATGAAGAAGCCGTCTGGGCACAGCGTCTGTCGGGGGGCGAACAGCAACGCGTCGCAATGGCACGCGCTTTGTTGCTGAAGCCTGATTGGTTATTCCTCGACGAGGCAACCTCCGCGCTCGATGAGCCGTCTGAACAGGCGCTTTATGCTGTGCTGAAGGAAAAGCTTCCCGATGCAACGCTCGTGTCGATCGGGCATCGCTCGACCCTGAACGCCATCCATACACGTCACATCAAGCTCGAGCGTGATGGTGAGATGTTCAGGCCCGTGGGTTGAAAGGCAGAAGCTGCGTTAGGTCCGATTACATCGAGCGTTCAAAGGTGATGATGCCATTCGGGCCCTTGAGCAGCAGCTTGCCGTCTTTCAATTCCCACACCTGCGATGTGCGCAAAGCGACGAGGAATGCCCGTTCCGCTTCCGCTGTCCCCTTGTCGCAAGTCTCTTTGGTTAGTGCGATCGGGCCTACGGCAACGCGATCCTGCATCGCGTAGGTCGTTGCCGAGAAGGTGTTGCAACCGCCAAAGCCGCGACCGCGAAACTGCTTGTCGAGAATAAAGGCTGGACGGCGATCGGCAGCGAAAGCTTTGCCGTTGAGATTGACGGCCATCCATGTCGTGTCGAACGGAAAAACTTTCAGGATGCGTTGCGGCACCACTGAATCGGGTGGCGGCGGTGGGCGCTCGCCCTTTTGTGCCCATGCACTGGCAGGCAGGCCCGACAAAGCGAGCGCGATAACAGCAGAATGGAGAGCAGACCGGCTATGCATGGAAACCTCGTGTGCCTCCTTATAGGGCTGCCGACGCAACCCTGCAATCCGCTGAAATGCCCGGCGAAATTGCCACTGATGAGGTTTTTGGGCCTGTATGTGATCCGTCGGTAAAGATCGCGCGTAAGGGACTTTAGACGCCTCCCCCGGCGTCTCTTCCCCCCGCGGCCGATGCTTCTCCCCGGCCGCATGCGAGATGAAATAAGTCTCGTGAGGCCGCCCTTTCCCCCAAAGGGCGGCCTTTTTTATACAATTTTCGAGAAAAGCGCGTCTGCCAGCCCGTTTTGCGGGGTAAAAACGTAATCGATTGCGCTGACGGCAACGCGGACAGCGCCTCGTGCCACGAGCCAGTCCGAGAGCGGAAAAATCTTTCCAGCCGGGCAGTGGAAGGTTGTCCGGCCACGCTCACGCTCGCCGCCGACGTGGATGATTCCGAATTGAGTGATGGCATCCGCAACCAGTGCCTCGGGCGGCGGCGCGGGCCATAGCACACGGACCTCGCGATGGGTCCGGGCCTCTTCCTCCGCCGCGATCCGACTCAGGATTGCCTTGGCCGCTTCTCTGGCCGTTGGCGACCAATCGGCAAGACGGGACGCGACGAGATTGGCCTCGCTCTTCAGCATCACGCCATCGTCGACGATCTTCAGCGCATTGGCGGCCAGCGTCGCGCCTGTCGTCGTGATGTCGACGATGAGTTCGGCTGAGCCTGCGGCCGGCGCGCCCTCTGTCGCTCCGCCGCTTTCGACGATGCGGTAATCGGCGATGCTATGGCGCGCAAAGAACCAACGCGTCAGATTGATGTATTTCGTCGCGACACGCAGACGATGACCGTGGCGCGCGCGGAATGACGACGCGACATCGGCGAGATCGGCCATCGAGCGCACATCGATCCATGCTTGCGGCACGGCAACAACGACATTGGCGTGTCCGAAACCGAGTGGCGTCAGCAGAACGAGGCGCGCATCGACATCGGTCACGCTTTCACGGATCAGGTCTTCGCCCGTAACGCCTAGATGAACGCCACCCTGCGCGAGTTCCCGCGTAATTTCGGATGCTGATAGAAAGGCAACCTCGACATCGTCGAGTCCGGCGATCACGCCGCGGTAATCGCGTGCGCCACGTCCTTGCGCGAGATTGAGACCGGCACGCGCAAAGAACGAAAAGGCATTCTCCTGCAACCGCCCCTTCGAGGGGACAGCAAGGATCAATTTGGATGCGGCGTTCATGCGGCGCCTCCATTCAGTCGGTCGACGAAGATGGCGCAACCGACTGCAGGAATGGCCTCCGCTGCACCGAGCGCCCGCAACAGACCATCATAGCGACCGCCGCCAATCACCGCCTTTTCGGCGCTTTCATGCGCTCTCACTTCGAACACGACTCCCGTATAATAATCGAGATTGCGCCCGAAAGCGGCTGAGAAGCGGATCTCTTCAACGGCGATGCCGCGTGCTGCCATAAAGCCGGTGCGTTGATCGAAAGCCTCGATCGCATCCTGCAGGGCAAGGCCTGCTTCACGCGCCAAGGCCCTCAGAGCGGTCACTGCACCGTCGGGGTCGCCTTCGATGGCCAGAAATTGCGCCAGCGTGTCACGCGCTGCTTCCGGCAGAAAACCCTGCGTCGATGCGCTTGCCTGTTCGAGAAAACGCTCGGCGATTTCACCGGCGCTGCGGCCGCCGACAGTGGTGATGCCCGCGATCTTCAACAGGTCTTCGACAAAGGCGCGCGCGGCTTTAGAATCTTGCCCTTCAAGCGCGCGTGCGACGCCTTCATGCGCCCCGAGCGTCCCTTGAGCGGGCGTCGCCATCGCATCGAGCGTGGCAGGCGTCAGCGTACCTGCAGCAAAAGCCCGGCGCAGACGGCGCGTCATCGCGGCAGGCAGTGCGAGCGCATCGAGCAGAGCGAGGAAAAGCCCGACATCGCCAAGTCGAATGGCGGGGTTCGTCAGGCCTGTCGCCTCAAGCGCGAGACCAAGCGCTTCCGCGTCAGCCGCTTCACGGTCTTTGCGGCCGAAGGATTCGATCCCGGCCTGTGCGAATTCGAACGGCTCATTGGAGCGCAAACGGAACACGGGTCCGCCATAGGCGAAGCCCATCGGCATACCCGCCTGCGGCGATGCGAGATAGGCGGCGGCAACCGGGATCGTATACTCCGGTCTCAGCACCATCTCATGGCCTTCCGCATCCGCCGTCATCATCATGCGCGAACGCAGATCCTCGCCCGAGAGGTCGAGGAAAAGGTCGGCCGGTTGCACAATGGCCGGTTCGATGGGGCGGTAACCCTGAGCGGCAAAGAAGCCGAGGAGGGAGGCCGCGGTCTGGGGAGCGCTGGTCACGGGTCTGGTCCTTTGAGCCGCTTCATACAAAGGAAAGGCGGCTTCCGCGACTTAAAAGACAAGGCAAGGTAAAGAGGCGACCCCGCCCGGCTGATGTCTGCTTCAGCCTGGATGCCGGTCGAGAACGCGGCGGACGCCCGCCACCAGATCGGCTTCCGCAACCGAAAACTGCGCCTCTGCCTGCGCCTTCAGATAGGCCTCCCGGTCGGGGGTCGAGGCGAGCTGGGCGCCGAGGATCAGGTCCTTGACCTGCACTTCGCCCTTTTCCTTCTCGTTCGAGCCTTGGATGACCACGCAGATCGCGCCGCGCCGGTCGGCATATTTCATCTGCGGCTTCATACCTGCCCCGCCAAGATAGACCTCGGCCGGAATGCCCGCACCGCGCAACATCGTCGCGAGTTTCTGGTAATCCGCCACCCGGTCCTTATCCATCACAAGGATGACAACCGGGCCGCGCTTCGTGTCCGTCTTCACACGGCCAAGAACTTTCAAGGCGGCCAGCAGACGCGACACGCCAATCGAGAAACCGGTGGCAGGCACTGGCTCACCGCGGAAACGCGCAACGAGGCCGTCATACCGTCCGCCACCTGCAACCGATCCGAAGCGCACGGGCTTGCCGTCTTCATCCTTCACTTCAAAAGTTAGTTCGGCCTCGTAAACGGGGCCGGTATAATATTCGAGCCCGCGCACAATCGACGGATCGATCAGCACGCGGCCATCATCGTAACCCGCCGCGCGCACGAAAGCGGCGATGGCATCAAGTTCCGCCACGCCTTCTTCGCCACGGGCAGAGCCTGCAACAACTTTCTGCAAGTTCGTGATTGTGTCCGCTGCATTGGCACCGCGCGCAGCCGTGAAGGCCAGAACGCGTTGGATTTGCGCGGCTTCAAGCCCTGCACCCTTCGTGAAATCGCCCGATACGTCCATGCGGCCTTTGCCGAGCAGGTCGGCCACGCCTTCGGCACCAATCTTGTCGAGCTTGTCGATGGCACGCAGCACGATGAGCCGCTTCGCTGCATTGGCATCGCCCGCAAGCCCAATCGCTTCAAGCACACCATCGAGCACTTTGCGATTGTTCACGCGGATGACGTAATCGCCGCGCGCAATGCCGACCTTCTCCATGCAGTCGGCGGCCATCATGCAAATTTCTGCATCGGCCGCGACCGACGGGGCACCGACAATGTCCGCATCGCATTGCATGAATTGGCGGAACCGACCGGGACCGGGCTTCTCATTGCGGAATACCCAACCCGCACGCCATGAGCGATAGGGCTTCGGCAAGCCATCATAATGTTCAGCGACATGGCGGGCGAGCGGCGCCGTCAAATCGTAGCGCAGCGAGAGCCATTGTTCGTCATCGTCTTGAAACGAGAACACGCCTTCATTCGGACGGTCTTGATCGGGCAGGAATTTGCCGAGCGCATCGGTATATTCGATGAACGGCGTCTCGACGCCCTCAAAGCCATAGAGTGTGTAGACGGCTTTGATCTCCGCCAACATCGCTTCGGTTGCAGCGATCTCTGCCTCGCCACGGTCGGCAAAGCCACGCGGCAGACGCGCTTTGATGGTGTCAGAGGGCTTGTCGGACATGGGCGAGAGCTTCCGGACGCAAAAAACGGGGTTGGGCGGGGTCTAGCGCAGCCAAGGGGGAGGGGCAAGGCTGAACGTCGGCCTACAAAAAACCGGGCGGTTGCCCGCCCGGTTCCTCATGCCAGATATTCAAAAATTCTTTATGCGACGGCTTTGATGATCGCCGCGAGTTTCGAAACGAGTTCATCGATCTCGTTGTCGGTGATGATGAGGGGCGGCGTGACAGCGAGCGTCTCGCCCGTGATACGGATCATCAGATTGTGATCGTTGAAGCCCTTGTCCATCGCGGCGAAGGCGCGCTTGCCAAAGCCATCCGGGATCGAAGCCAAATCGATCGCAGCGACCAAACCAAGCGTGCGAATGTCGAGGACATTCGGCAGACCCCTCAACGACATGATGGCGTCGGCCCATTTGTCTTCGCGGAGCCGCGTCTTCTCGTACAGGTCTTCATCGCGATAGAGATCGAGCGTCGCCAGACCGGCTGCGGCTGCAAGCGGATGGCCGGAATAAGTGTAGCCATGGAAAAGCTCGATGACGTGATCGGGGCCTTTCATGAACGCATCGTAGATGCCCTTGCGGGCGATCACGCCGCCCATTGGCACCGTGCCCGAATTCACGGCTTTCGCGAAGGTGATCATGTCCGGTTGCACGCCATAACGCTCGGCGGCGAAGGCATAACCAAGACGTCCGAAGCCCGAGATCACCTCATCGAAAATCAAGAGGATGCCGTATTTATCGCAGATCTCGCGCAGGCGCTTGAGATAGCCTTTCGGCGGCGGTAGCACGCCGGTCGAACCGGCCATCGGCTCAACAATCACGGCTGCAATCGTCGAAGCATCGTGTAGCGTCACGATACGCTCGAGATCGTCGGCAAGATGCGCGCCCCATTCCGGCTCGCCCTTGGTGAAGGCCTGGTGCTCGCGATTATAAGTATGCGGCAGATGGTCGACACCGGCGAGCAGTGAGCCGAAGAATTTGCGGTTGTTGACAATGCCGCCGACCGAGATGCCGCCAAAACCGACGCCATGATAGCCGCGTTCACGACCGATCAGGCGTGTGCGCTGGCCTTCGCCCTTGATGTTCCAATAAGCGAGCGCGATCTTGAGCGCGGTGTCGACGGCTTCCGAACCGGAATTGGCGAAGAAGACATGGTCGAGATCGCCCGGTGCGAGAGCGGCGATGCGCGACGCGAGTTGAAACGCTTTCGGGTGGCCGAACTGGAAGGCGGGCGAATAATCAAGCTCTGCCGCCTGCTTCTGGATCGCTTCAACGATCGGCTTGCGGCCATGCCCAGCGTTGCAGCACCAAAGGCCCGCAACGCCATCGAGGATCTTTTTGCCGTCCGGCGTGATGTAATGCATGCCCTCGGCACCCGCGATCATGCGCGGATTCTTTTTGAAATTGCGGTTGGCCGTAAACGGCAGCCACCAGGCATCGAGATCGTTCGGTGCGAGGCTGCGGGCCAGATTGTCAGCGCTGGCGGGATGGGCGGGGCTCATGGGCGCGGCTCCTGAAGGCGAACAAGATAGATTGAGACTAACAGGGAAAGGGGTCTGCCGGAACGGGCAAGACCGGCAAAATCGACCAATTTTGAAGCCGGAAGGTCCTCAACTTCGCAGATTGTGGTAAAGGCGCGCTTCCGGGTTTGTGCGGAGGCTCGCTCCTGACGGTGCGCCTGCTATGGTGCGGCTATATAACCTTGTGTTGGATGGCCGCTTCATGTCCTTCTCCCGCCGCCCTGTTCTGATCGGCTTGGCATTGCTCATTCTGGCGGTTGCGGCCGGTTGGTGGCTCTGGCGTGGCGAGGCTGTCACCCTCGTGCCTGTAACACGCGGCACCGCCGCAGAAGTCGTCTATGCCACGGGGACGGTCGAGCCGGTCCGCTGGGCCAAGGTCGTGCCGCTGCAACGCAAGCGCTTGGTCGAGATGTGCCAATGTGAAGGCAGGCTCGTGAAGGCCGGCGACATTCTCGCCCGGCAGGATTCGGCGGAAGAAGTCGCTTTGCTCGCCGAATTGCAGGCGCGTCGCGCTTTGCTGGAAAAAGACTTCCAGCGCCTTTCAGGCTTGCTGGAACGCAACATCACATCGATGACGGCGGTCGATCAGGCGCAGACGGCGCTGAAGGAATCGGACGCCCGCATCATCGTAGCGCGCGAGCGTCTCAATCAATTGACGTTACGCGCACCGATTGACGGGTCTGTGTTGCGCGAGGATTTCCAAATTGGCGAAATCGTCGGACCCGGCGATGTGATTTTCACGGTCGGCCAAAAACTGCCGCTGCGGATTGTCGCCGATGTGAACGAGGAAGATATTGCACGGGTCAAATCCGGCCTTATCGCACTCTTGCGTAATGACGGCTTTTCCGAACCACTACCTGCCCAAGTCGCCGATGTGACCCCAAAGGGCGATCCGCTGACCAAAACCTTCCGTGTTTATCTCGCTCTGCCCGATACGACGCCGCTCCGGATCGGCATGAGTGTTGAAGCCAATATTATAACGCAAGAGGTTGCTAATGCTTTGCTTGTCCCGAGCGAAGCTGTCCGTGGCAACGCCGTGTTCATGGTTGAGAACGGCGTCGTTGTCCGCAAGCCTGTTACGCTGGGCATTCGCGGTGCGCGCTTGGTTGAGATCAAGGCGGGTCTGAAGGAAGGCGAGCGGATCATTTCGCCTGCGCCGCCTGACGCTCTCATTGGCGGACGGGCGCGCGCGACGGACCGCGCCGTATGATGCTCGTTCTCGACATCGCTCTGACCCATGTGCGCTCGCGCCTGCGGCAGACGCTTGTCGGCATTCTTGGCGTTGCCACCGGCGTCGGTTTTTCGGTGATGATGGCCTCCTTGATGGAAGGCTCGCAGCACGATTTCATCAAGCAACTCGTCGATGCGCTACCGCATATCTCGGTGACTGATGATCGTCGCATGCCGCCGGAACAACCGGCAGAAACGGCCTATGACACCGTCGATTATCGTAGTCTCACGGTCGAGACGCAGCGGCGCGGAATCAAAAATCCTTATGCGATTATGGCAGCACTTGAAGGCTGGCTGCCGGGTATGGTCGCCCCCTCCGTGCAAACCAAATCCATCATCCGGTATGCGGGGCGCGATCTCGCCGTCTCCGTCATTGGAATCGATCCACGCCGCGAAAAGAAAGTGTCGCAACTGGCGACACAGATGAAGGCCGGTTCGCTCGATGATCTCTACAAGGCATCGAACGCCATCATTCTGGGCGATGGCATTGCCAACAAGCTTGGCATTCGCGTTGGCAACAGTATCACCGTCACGGCAACGGGCGGCCAAGCTGTTCGCGCGCAAGTGGTGGGCTTCTTTCATGCCGGCGTGAAATCGCTGGATGAGAGCCAAGCCTATGTGCTCGTAAAAACGGCGCAGATCCTTTCGGCGCAGACGGGACTTATCAACGAATTGCGCATCCGCGCCGATGACGCGATGAAGGCGCGCGAACTCGCCGCTCTTGTCGAGGCGCAGACGGGTTACCGCGCCACCTCTTGGCAAGAAGCGCATGAGGATCTGATGTCCGCTTTCCAGATCCGCAACGTTATCATGTTGATGGTGGTAGGGGCCATTCTGCTTGTCGCATCTTTCGGCACCTACAACATCATTTCGACCATCACGCATGAAAAAACGCGTGACATTGCAATCCTCAAATCGCTCGGTTTTCGTGAAGATGTGGTGCGTCGCATTTTTGTGCTGGAGGGCATGATCATCGGCTTGGCGGGTGTGCTGCTCGGCTGGCTTTTCGGCTATCTTCTGTGCCTCGGTTTGGGATTGGTCGAGTTCAAATCCGGCTTCACCGACGCAACACATTTGCCGCTTCTCTACAGCCCGCGCCATTATGCCATTGCGGGCAGCGTTGCCTTGTTGGCATCGATGCTCGCGGGCTATCTGCCCGCACGCAAGGCTGCCTCCGTCCATCCGGTTGACATCATCCGGGGGGCATCATGACGGAGGCTGTGCTCGAGGCACGCAACGCATCGCGCATTTTGCCGGGCGAAGTACCGGTGACGCTGGTTGCCGATATCTCGCTCAGCATCAGGCATGGCGAATTTGTTTCGATCGTCGGTCCATCGGGCTCCGGCAAATCATCGCTGATGTATTTGTTGGGTCTCCTCGACGTGCCGACTTCAGGAGATATCCTCATCGACGGTCAGCCGACGAAAGCGCTCAAAGAGGACCGCCGTGCCTTTCTGCGCTTGAGCCATCTCGGATTCGTATTTCAATTTCATTTTTTGCTGCCGGAGTTCTCCGCACGCGACAATGTCAGATTGCCGATGCGGGCGCTCGGGCATCTTTCCGAAGCCGAGCAAATAGCCCGCGCGAACGCGTTGTTGGAGCAGGTGGGGTTGAAGGACCACGCCCATAAACGGCCCGATCAACTCTCGGGTGGCCAGCGTCAGCGTGTCGCGATTGCGCGCGCACTTGCCAATGATCCGCAAATCATTCTCGCTGACGAGCCGACCGGCAATCTCGATACCGCCTCGTCGGCGCAAGTATTGTCGATGCTGCGCCATCTGGTTGACGAGCACCGCAAAGCGCTTGTTATCGTTACGCACGATCTCGAATTAGCGGCCAAGGCTGACCGCCGCGTGACATTGATCGACGGAAAGATCGTGTCCGACGAGCGGATTGTTCAACCGGCCAGAGTGGCCGGATAGCCGCCCTTGCTGATCGCATCGGCGAGGGACACGCCATCCGGGGCGCCGACAATGCGCACTAGCCCCGTGCTCAGATCGATCTGCGTCTCCGCCTGCGGCACATTGCGAGCGACAATCTTCTTCACCGCATTGGCGCAACCTTCACAGCTCATGCCTTTGACGTTCAGTGTCACTGTTTCGTTCATGGTGATTTCCTTAGCGCAACACATGCACAACAGAGATGGCGGGTCGCCCGCCAATGCGCAAGCCGCGCATGAGAGACAGGGGCTGCACGATCGGTTACGTTGCGGCAGTCGGGTCTGATTCGGCCTGCGATTGCGTGAGTGCATAGCGTGGTGGGCGTGCGTCTCGATCATCGCAGGGTGGCAATGAACTGGCGGTTTTGGCGGCAGCGGCAAAAACAGGAGGACGGGGTTAAGCCTGCACAGGCGGGGACCCCGCTGGAATCTGCGCGCTTCGATGCGCTCGACCGTGCCATGCAGAGCCAACTCGACTTGTTGGATGACCGTACTCGCATCATGGCCCGCGCTATCACGGCAGAATTGCAGGGCTTGCGCACCGTCCTAGACGATATGGCGCGGCATCTGGCAACGATCGATGCCAAACTTGAAGGAACTGCCCCAGCTGATCGCCAGCCGGACCGAGTGGGCAAGCCTGCCAATTTTGAGGAGAAAGACGATCGGCTCAGGCCGCCGCATCCGGCCAACGATCCGCCGGTGCGACGTCGAGACGTCGATCCGATGTTGCTCGACGCCCTCGCAAAGGGGCGGGTTGGCTTCGACCAGATCGCCGTCTCTTCGATCCCGCCACGTGTACCCCTGCTTGCCCTAATGGAATTTGCAGCGCCCTTGCCGTCGGTCGACATGGCGACGACCGATCGCCTTTCGGAATTGTTTCCGGATGCAGCGCTCCTGCTCGACCGCTTCATGATGGATGCCGCCGCGTCCATGGTTCGCGCCGGTCAGATCCCCTCCGATGTGCCTCTGCTCATTCCGCTTTCTCCCGTCAGCGCGCAGGATGCTGGGCTGGCAAGCGATTTCCGCCGCCGTTTCGAGCGCACCGAGCATCGCGGGGGCATCATCCCGGTTGTCTCGGAAAACGGGTGGATCGCTCTTGTCGAGGCCGGCCCCGAACGCATGGCCGCATTGGCAGGGCCGCGCGGTGGCTTCGCTTTGCGCGTCTCCGGGCAGCATCGCATCGACCATGCTGCCATTGGCAAACTTGGCGTTCGCTATGTTCTCGCTGATGCCGCGCTTTTGGCCGATGCCGAACAGCACGCCCTTGCGCCTGACATTCACCCCACCGATGTTGCGCGCCTCTTCGCCCGCTCTGGCGTCGGCCTCGTTGCCGAAAACGTGCCCGATCAGGTCACCACGCTTGGCCTTCTGCGCAACAACATCACCATGGGCTGGGGCCCTGCGCTCAAATCCGAGAGTCCGACTGAGCCGGCGGTCCCGCCCGAAGACAATGCGCGGGATGCCCGCGCGGATTATCGCTCCTATCTCCGCCGCGCCGGTTCTTGAAAGGCCCTTTGTCGACGGGCTTTTCCTTGACTCGTTGGGACCGGGCGTTTAGCGGGCGGATCAGCCCTCACGCCTGAAAGGTTCTCGTCATGAATGCGCCGGTGTCTGTGCCTCCCGCTCTTGTGTCGGGCTTGGCTGAACTCGCACCCCGCTATGACGTGATCTTGAGCGATATCTGGGGCGTCTTGCACAATGGCCTTGCCGCCTATCACGGGGCCGGAGACGCGCTCACGCGCTTTCGTGAGAAGGGTGGCACGGTGGTGCTCATCACCAATGCGCCGCGTCCAGCGATCGACGTGGTGAAGATGCTCGACAATCTGAAAGTGTTGCGCTCCGCGTGGGATGGCATTGTTACCTCGGGCGATGTGACGCGCGCCATGCTGGAAGCCGATTCAAGCCCCTTTTTCTGGTTGGGTCCGGAGCGTGACAAGCCGATCTTCGATGGGCTGAAAGCACCGATGGTGCCGCTGAAAGAGGCGCGCAATTTCGTCTGCACCGGCCTGCTCGATGATGATGTCGAAGGGCCCGACGATTATGCCGCCATGCTGGCCGAAGCGCGTGCACACGATCTCACTTTCATCTGCGCCAATCCTGATCTTGTTGTCGAGCGCGGCGGGCGTCTCGTCTATTGCGCCGGCGCGCTGGCGCAGGCTTATGAAAATCTCGGTGGCAAAACGATCTATGCGGGCAAGCCGTTCGGGCCAATTTATCGGGAAGCCTTGGCGATCGCCGCATCTGTCCGCGGCGGCCCCATTGACTTGAGCCGCGTACTCGCCATTGGCGATGCAATCCGCACCGATGTCGCAGGCGCCAAAAAACTTGGCGTCGACTGCCTTTTCTGCGCGCGCGGCATTCACACGCATGAATTGGGTTTGGACGAGAAGCCGCTGCACGGCGAGGCGCTGGCGCGCTTCTTGAGTACGCTTGATCATCATCCCGATTACGCGATGGAGCTTCTCGGCTGGTGAGGCCCTGCCGCTGCGGCGATGCTCCTCATTTGGGCTGAGAATGACGTCTTGAGATTGCGGCCTTAACCGCTCCTACCGACACGCGGCGTTGATTTTTGCCTTTAAGGCGGCGGCGGTGAAGGGTTTCACGGCAAAGCCATTAGCACCAGCTTTGCGGGCAGCAATCACTGCGTCGGTTTCGTCCGCGTCGGCAATCAGAATGATGGGGATGTTCCGCAGCGCATCGTCCGCTTTGATACTGCGCAAAAGATCGAACCCGCTCATCGGGTCCATCCGCAATTCGGCAATCACGAGCCCGGGCTGTTTCTCACGAATCTTCGCCAAGGCCTGCGTGCCATCCATGGCATCTTCGACATTTTCGAAGCCAAGCTGATGCAAGAGATTGCGAAGGATACGGATCAACGCCGCCTGATCGTCCACGATGAGGATTTGTGTATTGGTCTCGACAGCCATTGCAAGCTCCTTTGCCCCCATCCTGCCTTGGCCGGATTGACCCGTGGTTAAACGCATGGCACAGGCTCGCCCCGAGGGGTCCCATGCGCACATTTACCTTTTCCGATCTGTCGCTCGGCCAGTCCGACACGCTGCTGCGGACGGTGATGGGCACCGATGTCGAGGTTTTTGCTTCGGTATCGGGCGATGTGAACCCGATCCACCTCGATGAATCCTATGCCGCCGGTACCCGTTTCGGGCAGCGCATCGCCCATGGTATGTTCACGGCAAGCCTAATTTCGGCCGTCATTGGCACCAAAATGCCCGGACCTGGCGCGGTCTATCTCTCGCAGACATTGCGGTTTCTGGCTCCCGTGAAAATCGGCGATGTTGTCGCTGCCACGGTTGCCGTCGCCGAACTGATTGAGAAGGGGCGCCGCGTCAGGCTCGATTGCGCCTGTTTGGTCGATGGTAAGCCGGTGCTCGAAGGCGAGGCTTGGGTCGCCGTTCCCGCTCCATGATGCCATCCAACACCATGCAGGCGAACACGCCGCTCATTCTGCATCCGGGCGACGCGGTCCCTTTGCCGCTGCAAGGGGCCGTGCTGGCTATCGGCAATTTCGACGGCGTGCATCGCGGCCATCAGGCGGTCATCGGCTTGGCCGCCAATCTGGCCAGCCGCATGGGGCGCAAGCTCGCCATTATGACGTTCGAGCCGCATCCGCGTGCATTTTTCCGACCCGGTGAACCCTTGTTCCGTTTGACGGACGCCGCTGAAAAAGCGTTGATTCTCGGCCATTACGGCGTCGATGCCATCTTTGTCCGGCCATTCGATGCGACACTCGCGGCTACGACCGCCACCGATTTCCTCGACCGGATCCTCATCGGCGATTGTCAGGCAGGCGCCGTGGTGGTCGGCCACGACTTCCATTTCGGCAAGGGTCGGGAAGGCACGCCCGATTTTCTGCGCCGGGAAGGGGAGGCGCGCGGGCTCATGATCGCCATTGTCCCGGCACTGCGAGAGGATGCGGCGCCGGTTTCCTCAAGCGCCATCCGCACGGCCCTTCATGCGGGTGACATCGCCGCTGCCAATGCCCTCCTCGGCCATCGCTGGACCGTCTCGGGAGCAATCGTCCATGGCGACAAGCGGGGGCGCCTGTTGGGCTATCCGACCGCCAATATGATCCTCGATCCGGCCTGTGGGCTGCGTCATGGCATCTATGCCGTTCGGATGGCGGTGGACGGTGCGGTCTATGAGGGGGTTGCGAGCTTCGGCCGCCGCCCCACCTTCGACGATGGAGCGCCCCGGCTAGAAACCTTCCTATTCGACTATTCCGGCGACCTTTATGGCAAGATTGCTCGGGTCGAATGTGTGACCTTCCTGCGCGGAGAGGCCAAGTTTGCGTCGGTCGAGGACCTCATCGTCCAGATGGACCGGGACAGCGCAGCCGCCAAGGCGGCCCTCGCTTCCGACCCGATGCCTTCTCTCCTGCCTTTGTGAAGTGGCGTTGCCCGCGCAAATGGTCTAGAGCAGGCCCGGCCCCAAGGACCGGATAAAGCCCGAAATTTGCGATGAACGACGCTAAGAACCCGACCGAAATCGACTATTCCGCGACCCTCTTCCTGCCGCAGACGGAGTTTCCGATGCGCGCGGGTCTGCCGCAGCGCGAGCCCGAGCTTCTGAAGCGCTGGGCCGATACGGGCCTCTACAAGGCGATGCGCAAAGACGCGGCGGCGCGCCCGAAATTCGTGCTGCACGATGGGCCGCCCTACGCCAATGGCAACATCCATATCGGCCACGCGCTCAACAAGATCCTGAAGGATATGGTGACGCGCAGCCAGCAAATGCTCGGCCATGACTCGAATTATGTGCCGGGCTGGGATTGTCACGGCCTGCCGATCGAATGGAAGATCGAGGAAGAATATCGCAAGAAGGGCAAAAACAAGGACGAAGTTCCGATCGTCGAGTTCCGCAAGGAATGTCGCGCCTTCGCCGACCATTGGTTGAATGTGCAGCGTGAGGAATTCAAACGTCTCGGCGTCGAAGGCGATTGGGATCGTCCCTATTCGACGATGGCCTATCCGGCCGAAGCGCAGATTGCGCGCGAAATTATGAAATTCGCCGCGACCGGACAATTGTTTCGCGGCTCGAAGCCGGTGATGTGGTCAATCGTTGAAAAGACTGCGCTCGCCGAAGCCGAAGTCGAATATCACGACCACACGTCGCAGACGATCTGGGTGAAATTCCCGGTCGTCGACACGACCGATATCTCCCTGTCAGACGCAGCGGTTGTCATCTGGACGACGACGCCGTGGACCATTCCGGCCAACCGCGCCATCGCATACAATGCAGCCATTGAATACGGCCTCTACAAGATTACGAATGCGCCGGAAGGCAATTGGGCCAAGGTCGACGATCTGCTCATCATCGCCGACAAGCTCGCCGATGACGTGATGAAAGCGGCCAAGGTGGAAAGCTTCACGCGTTTGCGTGGCGTCGATCCGGCTTTCATCCAAACCACGTCCCATCCGTTCCGCAGCATGGCGGGCGCAGACGGCTACTACGATTTCGACGTACCGCTCGTGCCTGCCGATTATGTCACCGACGATGCAGGAACGGGTTTCGTGCACACGGCCCCCGGTCATGGCGCGGACGACTACATCACCTTCATCAACAGCCGCGCGGTATTTGCCGCTGCAGGCACGCACGAAGTGCCGCACACGGTGCGCGACGATGGCAGCTATTTCCCGCATGTGAAATTGTTCGAAGGCGCGTGTGTTTTCGATCATAAGGGCAAGGAAGGCGATGCCAACAAGCGCGTGATCGAAAAGCTCGCTGAAAGCGGCCAGATCATTGCGCGCGGCCGTTTACTGCATTCCTATCCGCATTCATGGCGCTCGAAAGCGCCGCTGATTTTCCGCAATACGCCGCAATGGTTCATTGCGATGGACAAGCCGATTGCGGCTCAAAGCGGCAAGACGCTGCGGGAGATCGCGTTGAAATCGATTGCCGACACGCGCTGGGTTCCGGCGGTGGGCGAAAACCGGATCAACGGCATGATCGAGAACCGGCCCGATTGGGTTGTCTCGCGTCAACGCGCATGGGGTGTACCGATCACCGTCTTCATCAAGGAAGATGCATCCGGCAACGTCACTGCGATTGCACCCGGCCCGGATTTCGCGAAAAGCGATGAATTGTCGAAGCGCATTGGAGAAGCCTTCGCCAAAGAAGGCGCGGATGCGTGGTTCGCGGGCGATCCGCGCCGCTTCCTCGAAGGTCTCGTCGATAATCCGCAGGACTGGCGCGCTGTGACTGATGTCCTCGATGTCTGGTTCGATTCAGGCTCGACACATGCCTTCGCGCTCGAAGATGCGAAAGAATTTCCCGGGCTAGCGGGCATCAAGCGCATCGTCGATGGCGGGCGCGATCAGGTGATGTATCTCGAGGGATCAGACCAACATCGCGGCTGGTTCCATTCATCGCTGCTCGAGAGCTGCGGCACGCGCGGGCGCGCGCCTTACGATGTCGTTCTCACCCATGGTTTCGTCCTCGACGAAAAAGGTGAGAAAATGTCGAAGTCAAAGGGCAATGTGGTTGCACCGCAGGATGTGATCCGCGACTCCGGCGCTGATATTCTGCGTCTTTGGGTGGCAGCGTCGGACTATTCGGATGATCTGCGCATCGGCAAGGAAATTCTGAAGACCTTCGTGGAAACCTATCGCAAGCTGCGCAACACCATTCGCTGGATGTTGGGCTCGCTCGCGCATTTTGATGCGAAGGATAAGGTCGCGTTTGCGGATATGCCCGAACTTGAGCGGCTGATGCTCAATCGCCTTGCAGAGGTCGATCAGCTTGTGCGCGAAGCCTATGCCGATTTCGACTATAAAAAAGTCGTGGCTGCATTGACATCGTTCCTCACGACCGATCTGTCGAGCTTCTATTTCGACGTCCGCAAGGATGCGCTGTATTGCGATCCGAAATCGAGCGTGCGCCGTCGCGCTGCGCTGACGGTCATCGATGCCATTTTCGATCGCGTGACGATCTGGCTTGCGCCGATCCTTGCGTTTACCGCTGAAGAAGCGTGGCTTTCGCGTTATCCGTCATCGGATGGTTCGGTCCATCGCCAGCTTTTCCCCGATACACCTGCCGATTGGCGGGATGAGGCTTTGGCCGAGAAATGGCGCAAGATCCGCACGGTGCGCCGCGTCGTCACGGGTGCGCTTGAAATCGAACGCGCGCAGAAGCGCATCGGCGCGTCGCTGGAAGCCGCTCCCATTGTCCATGTTGCCGACAAGGCTTTGGCCGACCTTTTGGGCACGGTCGATTTTGCTGATGTCTGCATCACCTCAGCGATTGTGGTGAAGATGGGCGAAGGCCCGGCGACAGCCTTCCGGCTTGAGGACGTGCCGGGCATTGCGGTCGAGCCGGTGCGGGCCGAGGGCAACAAATGCGCTCGCTCCTGGCGGATCTCGCCCAGTGTCGGCACCGATCCTGACTATCCCGATGTGACGCCCCGCGACGCCGAGGCGTTGCGCGAATGGAAGGCCGCGCACTGAGCGCGGCCTTGCGCCCCATTGCGGCTGCGGTTGATTTTGGCCGGGCCGGACGCATCTATGCAGGCATGACCTTACACCTCGGCATAGTTCCATGAGCGCCCGATGAGCCCGGCCCGCCAAGGCACCCTGATCGCGCTTGTGATCCTGCTGGCCGACCAGCTCTCTAAGCTGTGGCTCCTCTTCGTCTATCAGATCGAGTTCAACGGCGATCTCCGCCTCGCGCCCTTTGCCACCATTACGCTCGTTTGGAACCGGGGCATTTCCTACGGCCTCTTCCAGCAGGAGGCTGATTGGGGCCGCTGGGGGCTGGTGATGATTTCCTTTGTGGCAGCGGCGGCTTTCGGCGTTTGGCTCAGAAAAAACCCGCCCCGCCTGGTCGCTTGGGCGCTGGGTCTCGTGATCGGAGGGGCCATCGGCAATGGCATTGACAGGTTTGCCTACGGTGCGGTGGTCGATTTTGTCCACCTTCATTGGGGCAGCTTCTCGTGGTATGTATTCAATGTGGCTGATTGTGCCATTGTGGCCGGAGTGGTTTTATTGCTGCTCGACGCCCTCCGTCCGGGGGCGGAAGGAGCGGACAATGCCGCAAATCGGCCTTGATGTAGGCACAGAAGACCGTCGGCGTGGGTGATCTGCGCCATCCCGTGAGACAAGAGGTTTCGTGATGCTGAGCCAACGAATTGTCAGCATGGCCGCTATGGTCGGCCTTGCCTGCCTTTTTGCCGCCGCTCCGCGCCCGGCTGAGGCGCAGATCGTTGATGGCCTTCTGGGCTTCCTCGGCGTTCATGAGGAAAAGCCAGAAGTTGAATATCGCGAGCGCGCGCCGCTGGTGGTGCCGCCCAAGACAGCGCTGCGTCCGCCGCAGGAATCGGCGACGGCGAAGCATACCGCTTGGCCGAAAGACCCCGATGTGCAGCGCCGCAAGGCTGCTGCTGCGACGGGCCGCATGCCGGCGACTGAGACAGAAGAATATAAGCGTGGCCTAAACCCGCATTTGCCGATTGACCAGATGCGTTCAGGCCGCAAGGCCGGTGCCGCGACGGATTCTCAACCTCGGCAGAGTTTCGGCGATAACAGCCGCGAAGCGAATTGGGTCCATCCCGACAATCTGCGTGCTCTTCATGCCGAGTCGCGGAAAGCAGATACGGGCGGCGTCGCGTGTAATGGCAAGGAAGAACCGAGCCGCCGTTACCTGACTGAGCCGCCCACCGGCTTGCGCAAATGTGTGGCAGGCTTCCAAGGCCGCACAACGCGCGGTGCCGTCGATGCATCCGTCAACGATAATGAAACAGCGAGCCCTTGGGCCGTCTTGGGCCGTCAGCCGCAGGCGGAAGAATAAGGGCTAGTTCTGTGCCCGATCATGCAAGCCGCGGCCCCGTGCCGCGGCTTTTTCATTCCTGCTTTACTCCAGTCCGAGCAGGGTAGGCTCGAGCAGGGCTTGGGCCAAACCCTCGCCATCCCTATATTGCTATCATGGTCGGCGACGGCATCAGATTCGCTGCGCCGCTTCCCCTATCTGACCGGGATTTCAGTATGAGCTCGTCTGCTTCCACGCCTAGCGCGCACCACGGCCCTGCCATTGCCGATTTTAAATTGAAGAATGGCATGCAAGTGGTCGTCATTCCCGATCGTCGCACACCCGTCGTCACGCATATGGTCTGGTACAAGAACGGCTCGGCCGATGATCCGGTCGGCAAATCGGGCATCGCGCATTTTCTCGAACATTTAATGTTCAAGGGCACGGCGAAACATCCGCAGGGCGAGTTTTCGAACGTCGTTACCGAATTAGGCGGACAGGAAAATGCTTTCACGTCGATGGATTACACCGCCTATTTTCAGCGTGTGGCGAAAGAACATCTCGGTACCATGATGGAATTCGAGGCCGACCGGATGACCGGTCTCGTTCTCTCCGACGATATTGTCGATCCCGAGCGCGATGTGGTGTTAGAAGAGCGCCGCATGCGAACCGATACCGACCCTTCCGCGCAGTTAGGTGAGGCGGTGGCTGCATCGCTTTTCGCGCATCATCCCTATGGCACGCCGATTATCGGTTGGATGCATGAGATCGAAGGCCTCAACCGCCAAGATGCGTTAGCCTATTATAGCCGGTTCTACACTCCGGAAAATGCAATCCTGATCGTCGCTGGCGATGTCGAGCCCGAAGAGGTGCGTGTGCTCGCAGAGAAAAGCTACGGTCAAATTCCCGCGCGCGGTGAAGCGCCGCAACGCCAGCGCCCGCAAGAGCCGCCGATCCGCGCGGCGCGTCTGGTCTCGCTTGCCGATCCGAAGGTTGAGCAGCCAACTTTGCAGCGCGCATGGCATGCGCCTTCCTATACGACGGCGAAGCCGGGAGAGGCGGACGCGCTCGAACTCGGCATGCAGATTCTTGGTGCGCCGAGCACGGGTCGTCTGCATCGCGAACTCGTGATGGAAAAGCGCGTGGCGGTGGCAGCAGGCGCTTGGTATCAATCGACGGCAGTCGATCGCTCGCGTCTCATGATCTACGCAGTCCCGATGCCCGGCATCACGCTCGATCAACTTGGCCGCGAGGTCGATGCTGTCGTCAAAAAGTTCTCGGTCGAAGGTGTGAGCGACGCAGAATTGCGCCGCGCGAAGACGCGCCTTGTTGCCGATGCCGTTTATGCGCAGGACAGCCAATCCATGCTCGCGCGCATGTACGGCTCTGCACTCGCAACCGGCTCTAGCATTGCCGATGTGCAGGAATGGCCGCATCGCGTCGAAGCCATCACGGCCGAGCAAGTACGCGAAGCGATCCACGAATGGCTCGGTGCACCCGGTGCAGTCACCGGCTATCTGTTGAAAGAAGAGGCTGCGTGATGAACGCCCATGTGCCTGTGACGTCTCACGCTTCCCGTATTCAACGTGTTGTGTCCCCCGGCGGGATCGAGGCGTGGCTGGTTGAAGATTACACTGTGCCGCTCATCGCGCTGGAATTTGCGATGGAAGGCGGCGCATCCCAAGATCCGCAGGGCCGCGCGGGCTTGGCCAATATGCTGGCCAGCGTTATTGATGAAGGCGCGGGGCCTTACGATTCCGCCGCTTTCCACGAGCGGCTCGACGAATTTGCTATCGAATTGCATTTCCGCGCTGACCGCGATCAATTCACCGGCCAGTTAAAGACATTGACCAAGCATCGCGCCGAAGCGTTTGACATGCTGCGGCTGTCGATCAATGAGCCGCGCTTCGATACTGAGCCGGTGGAGCGGGTGCGCGCGCAAATTCTGGCCGGTCTGCGGCAGGAGATGAACGATCCCGATTCCATGGCCGGGCGGGCGTTTTTCGCGACAGCCTTTCCGGGCCATCCTTATGCCAATCCCGTTCGCGGTTCGCTCGAAACCCTGCCGGCCATCACGCGTGACGATCTTATCGCCATGCGGCAAGCCTGCTTTGCGCGGGATCATTTGAAGATCGGTGTTGTTGGCGCCATCGATGCAAAAACCCTCGGGGCTGCGCTCGATGCAACCTTTGGCGCGTTGCCGCAGAATGCGCACCTTAAGTCGATCCCGCTGATTGTGCCGCAAGGCACTGGCATGCGCGACTTGATCGATCTCGACATTCCGCAATCCTCCGTCCGCTTCGGCGCGCCGGGCTTGCTCCGCACTGATCCCGATTGGGTCGCGGCGGTGGTTGTCAATCATGTCTTGGGCGGTGGCGTATTTTCCTCGCGTCTTTTCCGCGAAGTGCGTGAGAAACGCGGGCTGGCCTATTCGGTCTATTCGCAGCTCGTGCCGTTCAATCATGCCGGGCTTTATATCGGCGGTACATCGACGAAGAATGAGCGCGTCAAGGAATCGCTCGACATCATCGGCGCGGAGATCGCATCGCTTGCCAAGGATGGGCCGAACGAGGATGAATTGTCGACGGCAAAAAAATACCTGATCGGCTCTTACGCCCTGCGCTTTGACACTTCGACTAAACTCGCCGACCAATTGGTGCGGTTGCAGGTCGAAAATCTCGGTATGGATTATATGGATCGCCGCAACGGTTTGGTTGCTGCCGTCTCGCGCGAGGATGCCACGCGCGCGGCCAAGCGCCTCTTCGGCGAAGGAGAATTCCTCGCCACCATCGTTGGCCGCCCCGCCGGTCTCTGATCCATGGGTGTCCGCAAGCTCGATCCTGTCCTCGTCGATCGCATCGCGGCCGGCGAGGTCGTCGAGCGCCCGGCCTCTGCCGTTAAGGAATTAGTTGAAAATGCGCTCGATGCGGGAGCGTCCGATGTTGAGATCGTCATCGCAAATGGCGGTCGCACGCTGGTGCGCGTCACCGATGATGGCTTGGGCATGTCGGCAGAGGATCTTGTCCTCGCGGTCGAGCGCCACGCGACATCGAAAATTCCCGACAACGATCTATTTGCGATTGCCACGCTCGGCTTTCGCGGCGAGGCTTTGCCATCGATCGGTTCCGTCGCGCGGCTCTCGATTGCAACGCGCCGCCGCAATGACGAGAATGGCTGGACGCTGACGGTTGATGCCGGCATCAAACATCAGGTCAAACCAGCATCGCTCAATCCCGGCACACGCGTTGAAATTGCCGATCTGTTCTATGCAACGCCAGCACGCTTGAAATTCCTGAAATCGGATCGCGCCGAGGCCTTGGCTATTGCCGATTTCATCAAGCGCATTGCGCTCGCCCATCCTCATGTCAGCTTTACACTTGCAGGCGATGGTCCTGCTTTATCCTATCCTGCATCGCGGGCAGAGGATGAGGAGATAGCACGCAGTGAACGTATCGCGCAGATCATGGGTGCAGAGTTCGCACAAGAAGCATTGCGCTTAGCCGCTGAACTCGAGGATGTAACGCTAACGGGTTTTGCTGGGCTGCCGACCGATCATCGTGCAACGGCGGCTCACATTCACGCTTATGTGAATGGACGTCCTGTGCGTGATAAATTGATCCTTGGCGCGGCAAAAGCGGCCTATGCCGATCTTGTGCCTTATGGCCGCCATCCTGCGCTCGTTTTATTTATCGACGTTTCACCTGCGCGCGTCGACGTGAATGTGCATCCGGCGAAAAGCGAAGTCCGTTTCCGTGATCCCGGCCTTGTGCGTGGATTGATCGTTAGCGCTTTGAAGGAACGGCTCGGGTCCGCTTTCCATCGCGCGACCTTGCAGGGCGGGTTGCGGACGCTCGATGCCTTGCGTCCGACCTTTGCGCCACAGCGTCCCGCTGCGCCGATGAATTATGATTGGCGCGCCTCACCGGCAGTTCCATCCTTTCTCAACGAGCAACCGCAGGCGCGCTTCGATGCGCTGCCGCCGCAATCGGATGTGCGTGCCGCTGAGAGCGACGTGGCATCGAGCCATCCGCTCGGTGCAGCACGCGCGCAAGTTCATGATACGTTTATCATTGCGCAATCGGACGACGGCATTGTTATCGTCGATCAGCACGCCGCCCATGAACGTCTCGTCTATGAAAGGCTAAAGCGTGAACGTGCGGAGCGCGGCATCGCACGCCAGATGATGCTTATCCCTGCGATTATCGAAATCGATGCAGTCGAAGTCGAGAAATTACTCGAACGTGCCGATTTACTCGCCTCGCTCGGTCTCGTGATTGAACCGTTCGGTCCCGGTGCCATAGCTGTGACGGAAATGCCGTCCGCTTTGTCGGGCGGCGATGTGACGGCGTTGATCCGCGATCTCATCGATGGGTTTGAGGAATGGGGTGCGGCGCTGACCCTTGAGGGCCGACTCGATCACGTGCTGGCGACCTTTGCCTGCCATCATTCGGTGCGCGCGGGCCGCCGCATGAAGCCCGAGGAGATGAACGCGCTTTTGCGCGAGATGGAAGCGACGCCTAATTCCGGCCAGTGCAATCACGGCCGGCCGACCTATGTCGAATTAAAGCTCGTCGATATCGAACGTTTGTTCGGACGCAGATAGTCTAACGCTGCACAACGCCCGCGTTAATTTGAGCGCCCGATCATGATCTGCGTGTCGCCATAGGCGCGGCGGTCGAGTTCTTCAAAACCTTCAGGTAGCGCCACGTCGGCATCAGCGGCTTCCTCGAAAATGATCAAGGCACCCGGAACAATCCAGCCGCCGGCGCGCGCCGATGCTAACGCCTTCTCACCCAATCCTTTGCGATAGGGCGGGTCGCAGAACACAAGGTTGAAGGGCGCATGCGGATGGCAAGGCCCCATCTTCGTCGCATCGCGCCGGAAGACTTTCGTAATGCCGCCTAGACCGAGCCGCTCAATGTTTTCCCGCAGCAGGCCACGTCCCTCTGTTGAATCATCAACGAACAGCGCATGCGCCGCGCCGCGCGACAAGGCTTCGATGCCGAGAGCGCCTGTGCCCGCAAACAGATCGAGCACGCGCGCGCCCTCGATCGCATCGTCATGACTATGCATCAAGATATTGAAGATGCTTTCGCGCAACCGATCGGACGTTGGCCGCACGGCTTGCGATGAAGGCGTCGCCAATGTGCGGCCCCTATACTGTCCGGCAATGATGCGCATTGCTTAGCGGCGTCCGCGGGGCGCTCCTCCAGAACGGCCGCCACCGCCTGATGTGCCGCCCGGTCTACCGCCCGAACGTCCACCCGCCGGTTTGCCGCCGCGCGGCCCACCCTTGCCCGCAGGTCCTTTACCAGCAGGTCCTTTACCAGCAGGTCCTTTACCAGCAGGTCCTTTACCAGCAGGTCCTTTGCCACGCGGACCCTTGCCACTCGTTGCCTTGCCGGAATAGCCGCGTCCACCGGGCTCCGCGCGCGCACCGCCGCGACGGGCTGATTTTTCGCCGGTCTTGCCGAATGATTTTCCACTGCGCTCGCTTCGACCCTCGGACGATTGTCCGCGTGGCGCCTTCGCACTGAAGCTTTTGCCGGGGCGACGCTCGCCATCCTCACGGTCGCGGCGAGGGCGCGTTTCCATTTCATCCTCGCGGGGACGACGCGGGCGTTCGCCACGGACAACGCGTTCAACCAAGGCGGATTTGCCTTTGCGCGATGTCACGCGGCCTGCGCGCTTGTGTTCTATCGCGCCTGTGTCGAGCCGGTCCTGCTTGGCATCCGCACCGCGGCGCGGTGCGCGGCGGCGTTCTGCCGACAGGTCCGGATCGTCCGCACGCCAGACCGATGTCTTGATTTCGAGCGGGTTGCGGCGGGGCGGACGCGGGCGTTCTTCCGCTTCGAATTCTTCGTTCCGGCGTGCGCGCTTATGCGCAAGCCCGCCACGCTTTTCGTCAGGGAGTTCGCGCTTGCGTGGATGGAAATCGTCCTCGTCGCCATAGACGAACACCGGCGCGTCGAAATCGCATTGCGCTTCAGCGGTGAGTTCCGGCCCCAGCTGTTCTTGCAGAATGCGCGTCTTCACTTCTTCGACCGCGCCGTCCTCAAGGTCGCCCAATTGGAACGGTCCGAACGAGATGCGGATCAGGCGGTTCACCTGCATACCGAGATGTTCGAGAACGCGCTTCACCTCGCGGTTCTTGCCTTCGCGTAAGCCGATGGTGAGCCAGACATTGTCGCCCTGCTCGCGCTGCAATTCAGCTTCGATCGAGCCATAACGCATACCGTCGATTTCGATGCCATCGCGCAGCGCATCGAGATCGGGTTGCGTGATATTGCCATAGGCACGCACGCGGTAACGACGCAGCCAGCCCGTGTCCGGCAAAGAAATGACGCGGGCAAGCCCGCCATCATTGGTGAGAAGCAAGAGGCCTTCGGTGTTGATGTCGAGCCGCCCGATGGTGACGACGCGCGGCAGGCCCTTCGGCAGATTCTGAAACACCGTTGGGCGACCCTCTGGATCCCACGATGTCGTCACAAGTCCGCGCGGCTTGTGATAGAGGAAGAGACGGGTCCGCTCGCGCGTCGGCAAGGCTTTACCATCGACGAGGATCGTGTCGCGGTCACTGACATCGCGCGCCGGACTTGTTAGCACTTGGCCATTGACGGTGACGCGTCCCGCCTCGATCCATTCCTCCGCCTCACGGCGCGAGCATAGGCCCGCGCGTGCCATCACTTTCGCGATGCGCTCATGCTGTTCCTTGGCGGGCTTGGGCGTATTGGGATCGAAATCTGTCTTCGGCTTGAAATCACCCTTGCTCACGCGCTTGGACGGATCGCGACCGCGATCGTCGCGGCCGAATTTGCGCGGGCCTGTACCCGAACGTTGCGTATCCTCGCGGCGGCTGCGGAAGCCGCCGCCATCCTCGCGGCGCTTTTCGCGCGGCGTGTCGCCCTGTTCCCACGGCTTCAGATCGCCCGTCTCACGGCCTTCTGAGAAATCGCGGCGTGGTGGGCGCTTGCCGAAATCCTTCTTCGGGCCATAGGCACGGCCCTCTCCAGTGAATCGCTTCTCGGCGCGCTCGTCGCTGCGGCGCGTGCGGCCTTCGCCGCGCTCATCGCGGCGGGGGGAGCGGCTCTCGCCGCGCGTCTCAAACCAATCCTTGCGGCCTTCGCCGCCTTCGCTGGCGCGCGTGCGCGGCTTGAAGCCGTCGCCGCTGCGGCTCTTTGCAGGGCCCTTAGCTGGACCCTTGGCTGGACCCTTGGCTGGACCCTTTGAAGGACCTTTGGCTGGACCTTTGCCGCGCGGCTTGAATCCGCCTTCACCGCGCGGGGCGCGGCCTTCTGCGCGGGGGGCTCCACGGCTTTGTCCACCACTTGGGCGGCCCGTGCTGCGGCCTTTGCCGCCATCATTGCTTTTGCGTGTCATAAGGGGCCTGTTATCAGTTTCCCGAGTTGATGGCGAGGGTAGGCATGGCCAAAGCGGCTGAAACGGGCATGGAACGGGCCTTCATGGAAGCCCGGGACGCCGCTTTGCGCGGCGAAGTGCCGGTCGGTGCCGCGATCGTCCGGGACGGCGTCATCATTGCAGCGGCCGGCAATCGCACGCTCGAATGGAAAGACCCGACAGCCCATGCCGAGATCGTCGTCATTCGCGAGGCTGCGCGGATCCTAGGCACAGAACGGCTCATCGGCTGCGATCTCTATGTCACGCTCGAGCCCTGCGCCATGTGTGCAGGTGCCATTTCTTTCGCGCGCATTCGGCGGCTTTACTATGGCGCAGGCGATGAGAAGGGTGGTGCGGTCGATCACGGTACGCGGTTTTTTGCTTCTGCCATCTGCCATCACGTGCCAGAGGTTTATGGCGGTTTGGGCGAAAGCGAAGCCGCTGCGCTTTTGAAAGAGTTTTTTAGCGCGAAGCGTTGAGCGCCCGATCGAGCCCACGTTTCAGCTCTTCTCCAATGCCGGACGACGCATCGAGAATTTCCTTCACGCGAAAGAAATCGAGCACCGCGAAATCGTCGATGCGCGGAAAGATCAGCACATCCGGTTGCGCGCTTTTCAACTTCTCGCGCACGATGGTGCCCATCATAATCTGCGAGGAGCCGAAAAGGGCTTCGAACGGTTCGGGCGATCCGATCGTGTCGGCGCGCGGACCGCCTGTCACCTCAATACCGATGCGCAGATCGACACCGTCGAGACAGTCGAACGGCAAAGGATTGACCACCGCGCCATCGATATAGATCGAACCGCTGGCGCTAACGGGGCGCACCAAACCGGGAATGGCCATGGAGGCGGCGACGCCCGTCACCAATGCGCCCTCGCTGAAAACGCGCATCTGCCGTTGATAGAAATCAGTCGCCACGGCACGGAACGGCAACACAAGCTCGTCGAAACGGTCGGGCACCTGATCGGGCCAGAACAGGTCGAGCACCTTCTCGCCATCCAGAAGAGCGGGATTGCCGCGTGAAAACAGATCGCTCAACTTGCCGACGCGCGCCTGCAGCAAAGCCGCCATCACTTTCGCGCGGTCGCGAAAAAGGTCGAGCGCATGGCGACGAATATCGCGCCCGCTTACGCCAGCCGCATAGCACGCACCGATGATCGCGCCCATCGAGGTGCCGGTCACGATCGTTGGTTTCACGCCCAATTCGTCGAGCGCTTCGAGCGCAACGATATGCGCAAATCCGCGCGCGCCGCCCGCACCGAGCGCCAATCCAATTTTCATTTCACTCGCCTTGCAAATTGCATTGCAGTTGTCGCAATCGGCGCCACCATCGTGCCCATCAGCGCGCCATGTTCGCTCGTCGCAGTTCCGTCACGCACGCGCCCGGCAATGCCCTGCAAGATCGCCGCCATGCGAAACAAATTATAGGCCATATATTCTTCGAAATATGGAATATCGGAGAGGCCCGCGCGCCTTGCATAGGCGTGCGCGTAATTCTCAAGAGTTGGAATGCCGAGCGCGGCAAGATCGTGTCTAATTAGCGTGCCTGTGCCAGCATTGCTTTCGGAAGTCGGCATCACCCACGTCATGAAATGATAGACCGCATCGGCCAGCGGGTCGCCGAGCGTCGCTAATTCCCAATCGAGCACGGCAGCGACGCGTGGCGCATCGGGTGCGAGGATTAGATTGTCGAGCCGGTAATCGCCATGCACCAAAGCGGCGCGCGGCGCAGGCGGCACATGGTCGGGCAGCCATCCCATCAGCCAATCCATATCGGGGATGGGTTGCGTTTCGCTGGCTTTGTAATTGGCGCTCCAGCGTTTGATCTGGCGTGCGACATAGCCCTCCGCGCGGCCGAAATCGCCAAGCCCGACAGCGGCAGGATCGAAAGCGTGCAATTGCGCCAGCGTCGCATTCATGGCGTCAAAGATGGCCGCTCGTTCCACCGGATTGGAATTGGGAATCCAAGGTTCCCATATCACGCGGCCATCGACGCAATCCATGACATAGAATTCGCTGCCGATGAGCGCCGTGTCGCTTTCGTATCCGATGGGGCGTGCCACTGGAAAACCTTCGCGCGATAATGCTTGCAGCACGCGGAATTCACGATCAATGGCGTGGGCCGACGCGAGCAACGGACCCGGCGGCTTGCGGCGCAAAACGAAATTCCCATGCACACTCTCGATGCGATAGGTTGGGTTCGATTGTCCGCCTTTGAATTGCGCGACGGTAAGCGCGCCCGGATCTCCTCCCAATTTTTGCGCCAGCCATGCGCGAAGGATGGCGGAATCGAAAGCGAGCGCCGCAGGAACAGGCTTCGTACCGGAAAAACTCTCTTGGCGGTCGATGCTGGCCATCGTCACCGCGTCAGAAAAGGCAGGAGGGCTGCAAGCGTACCATCCGGATCTTCTTCCGGTGTGAAATGGCCGCAATTAAGCGCGCTGCCTTCGGCTTGCGGTGCAAAGGTCTCGCGCCATTGCTTAAGTGGCCCACCGGCGGCGGGAATGCCGGCTTCGCCCCACAGAATATAAGTGGGGCATTGGATCTTCTGGCCTGCATCGCGCGATGCGCGATCATGGTCGAGATCAAGTGTCTGACCCGCGCGATAATCCTGACATGCAGCGTGTATATAATCGGAGCGTAACAGATTGGCGCGATAATGATCCATCGCACGTGCATCATAAGTTGAAATCCGTTTGCTCCCTGTCCAACTCGCAATCGTGTGATCGACATAGAAGGCGGGATCCGCCGCGATCAACTTTTCCGGGAGCGGAATAGGCTGGGCGAGAAACATCCAATGATAAACTTTCATCGCACTTGTGGCGTTCATACCTTCCCAAACGCATAGCGTGGGTGCAATGTCGATGAGAGCAATGCGTTGTACGCGATCCGGATGATCGAGTGCGAGGCGATAGGTGACACGGGCACCGCGATCATGCCCGACAATGCGGACAGGTTCGCGATAATGGAGTTGGTCTAGAACTGCTAGAACATCCGATCCCATCGCGCGCTTGGTATAAAGTGAGGCGTCACCTTTCGGAGCTGATGACGAACCATAACCGCGAAGATCGGGAATGATCAGTGTGAAATGCTTGGCAAGTTCTGGCGCGACACGATGCCATTCAACGCCAGTCTGCGGGAAACCATGCAGCAGAACGAGCGGCGGGCCCTGACCGCCGATACGCACATGAATGCGCGCGCCCGAAGTCTCAATGAGGCGGCTCTCAAAACCGGGATAGAGATCGGGCAGCGTTGGCATCACTCACCTCGTGGTCGCGCGATGGCCGATGTCGCGGCGGCAGAAGCCGCCCGGCCAATCGATAGCGTCAACTGCATCGTAGGCGCGTTTTTGTGCATCCGCCACATGCGGACCGAGCCCTGTGACAGCGAGGACGCGCCCGCCATTCGCAAGAAGCTTATCGCCGACCTGTTTGGTCCCCGCGTGAAAGACGAGCGTGTCCGGCAAAGAAGCGGCTTTCTCGACGCCCGCGATCTCTGTGCCGGTCTTCGGCGTACCAGGATAGTTCTCCGCCGCCATGATAACGGTCAATGCCGCCTCATCCTTCCAGCGGATCGTCTGGCTTGCGAGGCGGCCTTCAACCGCCGCTTCAAGCAAATCGACGAGATCGCTGTCGAGCCTTGGCATCAGCACTTCGCATTCTGGATCGCCGAAACGGACATTGTATTCGATTAATTTCGGGCCAGTGTTGGTAATCATCAATCCGGCGAACAGAACACCCTTGAACGGCGTGCCGCGCTTTTTCATCGTCTGGATCGAGGGCAGGATGATCTCTTCCATCACGCGCTGTTCCATCGCTGCTGTCATCACAGGCGCGGGCGAATAGGCACCCATGCCGCCCGTGTTCGGACCAGTGTCGCCATCGCCGACGCGTTTGTGATCCTGCGCCGAGGCAAACGGCATGGCGCTGTCGCCATCGCACAACACGAAAAAAGAAGCTTCCTCCCCGATCAGACATTCTTCGATGACGACCTCTTCGCCCGCCTTGCCGAGTCCGCCCGAAAACATCATGCGGATAGCGTCTTCCGCTTCGGCGAGCGTCATTGCCACGACGACGCCTTTGCCTGCTGCCAGCCCATCCGCTTTGACGACGATCGGCGCGCCTTGGCGGCGCACATAATCCAGCGCGAGATCAGGCGATGTGAAACGCCCATAGCGCGCAGTGGGGACATGGGCTTCGTCGCACAACGCTTTCGTGAAGGCTTTTGATCCTTCGAGTTGCGCGGCTTCTTGCGTGGGCCCGAAGACGCGAATGCCGTGCCTGCCGAGATCGTCCGTTAAACCTGCCACGAGCGGCGCTTCCGGGCCGACGACGACGAGGCCGATTGTGTTGTCGATGCAAAAGCGCGCCACGGCCTCATGGTCGGTGACGGCAAGGGCGACATTGGTGCCGCATTGCGCGGTGCCGGGATTGCCGGGCGCGATGAACAGCGTGCTGCAACGTGGGCTTTGGCTCATCTTCCACGCCAGCGCATGTTCGCGCCCGCCCGACCCGATCAGAAGAATGTTCATACGCGCCCCCTAGTGACCGGCATGGATGTAGCCCGTCCTGTCGCCTCGCGGAACCCCCGAATCCCCGTTATGGTGGGGCATGGCCCGCGCCCCGTCGAACACCCCCGATCTTCTCTCCGGCAATGACCCGGAATGGTCCGTCTCCGAGCTCTCCGGAGCGCTTAAGCGCACGCTGGAAGACCGGTTCGGCCATGTCCGCGTGCGCGGCGAATTGGGGGCGGTGAAGGTCCATTCCTCCGGCCATGTCTATCTCGACATCAAGGACGACAAATCCTCCCTCGCTGCCGTGATCTGGAAAGGCACTTTTGGGCGCATGCGCATTCGCCCAGAGATGGGGATGGAAGTGGTCGCCACCGGCAAGATCACCACCTATGCCGGGTCGTCGAAATACCAGCTCATCATCGAAACGTTGGAACCAGCCGGTGTCGGCGCGTTGCTCGCGCAACTCGAGATCCGCCGCAAGAAGCTCGCCGCTGAAGGCCTGTTCGATGACGCGCGCAAACAGCTGCTGCCGTTTCTGCCTGAGACGATCGGCGTCATCACCTCGCCGACAGGCGCTGTGATCCGCGACATTATCCATCGTTTGGAAGATCGCTTTCCGCGCCGCGTCATCGTCTGGCCGGTGCGTGTGCAGGGCGAAACTTGCGCTGCCGAAGTTGCCGCCGCCATTCATGGCTTTAACGCGTTGCCCGATGATGGACCGATCCCGAAGCCTGATCTTTTGATCGTTGCGCGCGGCGGTGGCTCGCTCGAAGATTTGTGGGGCTTCAACGATGAAGCTGTGGTGCGCGCGGCTGCCGACAGTTTCATTCCGCTGATCGCAGCAGTCGGCCATGAAACCGATTGGACGCTGATCGATTACGCCGCCGACAGGCGCGCGCCGACGCCGACAGGTGCCGCCGAAATGGCTGTGCCTGTGCGGGCCGAATTGCTCGGCCGCATCGATGACAATGGCCGCCGTTTGCGTGCCGGATTGCGCCGTTTCGTCGACGGGCTGAAAACCGAGTTTCGTTCTGCCGCCCGCGCACTGCCAACGGTCGACGATCTTCTCGCCGATCCACGCCGCAGGCTCGATCTGGCCGCCACGCGCTTGCCCTCAGGTCTGGCGCGCAATGCGCAGCGACACCGCGCGCGTCTGACTGAGAATGCGCGGCGCTTGCAGAAATTTTCGCCAGAGGCGCGGCTTGCCGCCTTTGCCGCGCAGCTTGATGGTTTGGGCCGCCGTTTGGCGGCTGCGCGCGACGCTAATCTGCGCGCCGAGAAGCGGGCGCTTGTGGAGGCTGGCAAGCGCATCGCCGATCTCGATGCGCGCCGCCGCACCGCATTTGCAACGCGCCTGAATCGGCTGAATGACAGGCTTGGCGCGCTCGGCCAATTGCTCACAAGCTATTCCTATCATGGCGTGCTCGAACGCGGCTTTGCGCTTGTTCGCGATGAGACGGGTGCGCCTGTGCGTAGTGTCGGGACCTTGGCTTCAGGTGCAGCTATGAGCATTGAGTTCGCCGACGGCACGATTGCAGCGCGCCGCGAACGGTGAGATTTCACGCCAGCCGTAAAATGGGCTAGATTGCCAAGTGAAAGGGCAACCCATGATGAACCGGTTCGAACGTAAACCTGCACCGCAGGGCGAAGCCAAGCTCGAATATCTCGATGGCGATTATCGTGTTGTTCAACCGGGATCGTTCGTGCGTTGTGCGATTACGGGTGAGCCGATCCCGCTTGAGGAACTGCGCTATTGGTCGGTGGATTTGCAGGAGGCCTATTCCTCGACCGATGCCGTGCTCACGCGGCTCAAAAAGGGTCGAGTATAACAGATAGTGCTTACGTTACGGAACATAGCTGGAACCTGTTCCTCAATTCGGGGCATGCGTCTCATCAAAAGAGAACATAACGTCAACTTACAATGAGCGATGCGCAAGCCGTTGGGCGAGGGCCGCCTTGATTGCTGCACGGTCAGAACTCTCGAAAACAACCGGCATAACCGCAAGCGATGCAAGTCCGCTCACGTCATGCAGCAATGATCCAATGCGTACTGCATCTTTTTCCGTCGTTACCGGAACTAAGCCCTCTCGTTGGCATTGCTGCGCTATGGCGGAAAGCATGTCTTTGCGATAGGGCGCGTGATCCGCAAAAGCGCGGCTCTCAGCGATTGAAAGACCCTCCTGCGCAAGCATCGCAAAGAATTTTTCCGGCCGTCCAATTCCGGCAAAGGCGAAGATTTTTTGTCCGCGCAAGGCCGACAGCATTGCCGCATCGGGCACGAGCTGTGCGTGCCAGAATGGGCGCGGGCTCAGCGTCTGCGTGAGCTGTTCGTCGGGCGTTCCTGCTCCCATGATCAGTATGGCGTCGGTCCGGCGCTGCTGTGCCGCGAGCGGCGCGCGCAAGGGCCCCGCTGGAATGCACAGGCCATTGCCGATCCCGGTTTCGCCATCGACAACGGCGATGGAAAAATCTTTCGTGAGCGATGGATTTTGCAATCCATCATCCATCACGATGACGGACCCCAAGGTGCTTGCGCATAGCGCACCTTTCACGCGGTCGGTCGATTTTACAACGGGTGCGACACGCGCCAGTAACAACGCCTCGTCACCCACCGCCGCTGCGTCGTCTCGCGAGCTGTCCACAATATGCGGACCATCGATGGAGCCGCCATAGCCGCGCGTCAGAAACACAGGCGTTTCGCCCATCTCGATAAGCATCGTTGCGATGGCTATGGCCGTCGGCGTCTTGCCAGCACCACCAGCCGTGAAATTACCAATGCAAATCACTGGGAGCGGCGCACGGAAACCGGATTGATTCATCCGAAATCCCGCTATTGCGCCATAGAGAGCTGCGATCGGCCGCAATAGAGCCGCACGCCAATCGCCGGATTTGAACCAGAAATCCGGCGCGCGCATCAGGACCCTTCGAGATGCATCTGAATGAGATAGGGCTCGAGTTCGACCAGAGTGCGATCCGCAGCGCCGCCGAGTTTCATAACCGTATCATGCGCGATGCGTGCCATTTCGCGCAGGCGCGCCGTATCCCACAACAGATCGGATGCGGTTTGTGCAAGCTCCTTTGCATCCATCGCCTGTGCTGCGCCGCCCGCTTCGTCAAGTGCGGCGTAAACATCGGTGAAATTCCACACATGGGGACCATGTAGAATCGCTGCACCCAGCTTGCCGGGCTCAATCGGATTCTGTCCGCCATGGGTGACCAACGATCCGCCCATAAAGACGAGCGGTGCAACGCGATAGAACAGTCCGAGTTCGCCGACCGTATCGACAATGTAAATGTCGGTCGCGCCATCGGGTAGAAGCCCCTGCGAGCGCCGTGCAGCCTGCAACCCATAATTCTGAGCCGTCAATGCGATCTCTTCGCCGCGATGCGGGTGACGCGGTGCAACCAAGGTGACGAGACCCGGGAAATGCGGAGCCAAAACACGATGGATGGCGAACAGCATGTCCTCTTCGCCTGGATGGGTCGAGGCTCCCATCCATACCGGGCGGTCGCCAATGATGCCGCTCAGGCTCGACACCTTCATCGGGTCTGCCGGTGGCGGCAAGACGTCGAATTTCAGATTGCCACTGACAGCTACGCGTGGCGCGCCAAGCGCAGAGAGACGTCGCCCGTCATCTTCCGATTGCGCGAGGCAGAGATCGAAGCGCGAAAGAATTGCTTGCGCCAAAGGTCGGAATTTCGACCAGCGCGTGAAGCTGCGCTGCGACATGCGGCCATTGACCATGACCATCGGCGTGCCGCGCTCGCTCGCTGCGCTGATCATGTTCGGCCACAATTCGGACTCGGTAATGAGAATGAGATCAGGCTGCCAATGATCGAGGAAGCGCTGTACAAAGGCGTTTAGATCGAGCGGTACGAATTGATGGAATGCGCCGGCGGGCAGGCGTTTTTCGAGCACGCGCGCCGAAGTTACCGTGCCCGACGTCACGAGAACGGGAAAGCCGCGCTGCACCAGTCTTTCAATCAGCGGTAAAAGCGAGACTGTTTCGCCCACGCTTGCGCCGTGCATCCAGATGAGCCGTCCTTCGGGGCGCGCCATGGTGGCTTCCCCACGCCTTTCGCCGAGACGTCCGCGCTCTTCCTTGCCTTTGCCTGCACGCCAGAGCAGGAATGGCGTCGCGCCAAACCGCAATAGCGAAGACAGGCTACGCCAAATGCGTAGCGAGAGAGGTGGTGTTTTCTTCATGCTGGCAGACGTCCAGCTGAAAGCGATAATTCTGCTCCGGGATCCTGCGAACCAACAAGTGCGAAGGCATCGTGCTGCACCCGATCGAGCGCGATCTCGAGCATGCGACGCTTGTCTTCCATCGCCGCATCGTCGGCATCGGCCGCGACGCGGATCGGATCGCCGATCACGATCGCACCCTGCCCGAAAGGCAGACCCAAGCTTGCGCGGTCCCATGAGTTAAAATCGATGCGCCGACTGGTAACAACGGTCGCCGGATAAATCGGACGGCCCGACAATTTGGCGAGCGTGATAATGCCGATTCCAGCGACGCGCGCCTTCTTCGGCACATCGGCGGTGAGCGTGACGCTCTCGCCATCCTCGAGTGCGCGCAACATTTCGCGCAGGCCCCGCACGCCACCTTTGCGATGCATCTGGTCGGGCCTGCCGCCGGAGGCGCGGATCGGCCTGATGCCGAAGGCCGCAGCGGCGGCGGCGTTGATCCCGCCATCGCCATGGCGCGAAATTAGAACCGCGTAACGGTCCTTGTCACGTTTGCCGAGCGGAATAAGAAAATGCTGGCCGTGCCAAAGTGCGATGATGTAAGGCGCGTCGCGGTCGAACGCGTCAAAAAAATTACCGGGCTGAAAGATCCAGCGGTTTGTCGCTTTCACGAGGCGCAGATAGCCGGCGAGCAAATGCCCGAGCAAATTCTGCGTGAAAGGCGCGCGGCCGAGACGTTGCAGCATTGAAGCTCCGGCTCAGGCCTGATCGGGATCGAGCAGGCGGTGCAAGTGCACGATGAAATAGCGCATATGCGCATTGTCGACAGAGGCTTGCGCTTTGGCTTTCCAGATGTCGCGCGCCGCAGCGTAATTCGGATAGATGCCGACAATGTCGAGTTTTGAGAGATCTTTGAACTCGTTGCGATTGAGATCGACGAGCTCACCTCCGAAAACGAGATGGGGCAGTTGTTTGGAAGGCGTATCGGTCATTGTCTTTCCCTTGGTCAATCAAAGAGGCAGTCGGGGGGTTCTGCCTCAATCGTCCCGGATGCTTCTGGTCGGACTGTCCTCGTTCAGAATGGCCGAAAGTCCTGCCACCAGCAGCGGGTGCCCTGCTAGCACGGACGGATGCCGAGTCGATGTTCTATTATAGTGTAAATCCGTGCCGTCGATCTGCTTCAGCGTTCCGCCCGCTTCCACGATGACGGCATGAACAGCCGCGAGGTCCCAGTCGTGCGGGTTCTTGCTCGAAAGCCCGCCGTCAGCCGTCCCATCGGCCACTTGAGCGAGCCGGTAGGCGAGTGAGTGGATGCGCGGCAGGCGGGCGATCTTTCCCGCCCCCTTCTCGACCGCGTCCAACATGGCCTGTTGGCCGCCGAGGCGCGCGCCGCGCACCTCCGTCTGGCCTGAAACCGCGATAGGAGCACCATTGAGGAAGGCGCCGCCCCCCAGATGCGCCGTGTAGGTTTTACCGTCGACCGGGATATGCAGCACGCCCAAAACAGGTTGTCCTTGCGCGAGGAGGCCGATCGCAACGCCCCAATCGGGGCGGCCATGGGCGAAGGAGCGGGTACCGTCGATTGGGTCGACCACCCAAACCAGCGCCTTGTCGAGCCGGGCCGGATCATCCTCTGTCTCTTCGGATAGCCAGCCAATGGTCGCATCGAAGGCTTCGAGGCGTGCTTTCAGCATGCGATCGACGGCGAGATCGGCCTCTGTCACCGGAGATCCGCCTTCCTTGAATTGTACATCGGCGCTGGTCTGGGCACCGGGCCTGAAATAGCCGAGTGCGATCTGCCCTGCGTCCAGCGCCGCCTGCGTGGCGAGGCTGAGCGCCTCCCGTAGAAAGGCGGCGTTGGGACGGTTCATTTTTTCGCTCCAGATTGGCTCCGTTTAACGGCGGGGCCCGGGCCTCGCAAGGCTCAAAACGGGCGAAGCGCCGCGTCGATGGCAAGTCCTGCAAACAGGATCAGCCCTGCATCGCGATTTGAGCGGAACAGTCGCAACGCGCCTTGCACGTCGCCCGTATCGATCCGGCGGACTTGCCAGCCCAGATGCAAGGCTAAGCCAATAAGCCCAGCAAACCCTACCGGCCCGCTCCCTGCGAGGATTAAGGCCGGGATAAGGAGCAGCACTGTCCCAGCATAAAGTAAGCCGACGGCGCGGGCCGTGTTCCCGGCAAAAAGCCGCGCGGTCGAGCGAATTCCGACGATGGAGTCGTCTTCGAGATCCTGCACTGCATAGATCGTATCGTAGCCGATGGTCCAAAGGATGGCTGCGCCATAACAAAGCCAAGCGGCCGGTGCGAGCGAGCCGGTGACGGCCGCCCAGCCTTCAAGCCCGCCATAGGCGAAGGCGAGGCCGAGTACGGCCTGCGGCCAAGACGTGATCCGCTTCATGAACGGATAGATGAAAACTGGCAGAAGAGAGAATAGGCCCAGGACGATGGCAAAGCCGTTGAATTGCAGCAGCACCGCAAGGCCGATCAGGGCTTGAAAGACCAAGAACAAAGCGGCCTGTTTCGGCGTCACCGCGCCGCTTGGCAAAGGGCGGTGGCGTGTCCGTTCCACGCCCGCGTCGAGATCGCGGTCGATGATGTCGTTATAGGTCGAACCCGCGCCGCGCATTGCAATCGCGCCAACCAAGAAAAGGGCGAGCAATGTCAGGCTCGGAAAGCCGGATTTCATGTGAATGGAAGCCAGCGCGACGGACCACCAACATGGCAGGAGGAGCAGCCACCACCCTACAGGCCGATCGATCCGTGCAAGCCGGAGATAGGGTCGCCATTTCTGCGGGGCGACATGATCGACAAGGTTGAACCGAGCCGCATCAGGCAACGGCGCGCCGCCGCCTGCCTGCATCAGAGTGCGCCTTGCGGCACACGCATCGGCCCGCCAAGCACATCGCCGCCGCCCAGAAGGCCAGGGCCTTGCTGCTGCTGTTGTTGCTGCTTTTTCATTTGCGCGGCCACGCCGCAGGCATTGCTGCGAACTTTACTGATCTGATCCTGCTGGCCTTTAATCCCCGTCACGACGTTGTCGGGCAAATGGCACCATGCTGCATTCTGCTCAAGCGCGGGGATGACGTCCTTGCCGGCATTGAATAGGCCCGTGAAGACTGAGCACGCCTCATCGGGGGACGGCTTTTTCTTCTGGAAGCCTTGGGCGCGTTGCATCAGCGCGCCATAGGCATTGAGTTTCTTGCCCAAGGCCTCGCATTCTGACGACTGGGCTTTGGCCGGCGTTCCCGACAAGGAGGCGGCCATGACAAAGGCAAGGATAGGCAATCCTGCGCGGATGAAAGCCGGACGAAATGACGAAACGCAGTGCATGGTCTTTCTCGCTCCGAGGCAAAGCGCCTCTCAAGTCCGAATTCTCTATCGGGCCGAATTGGCATTTAGGACAGGCCCGGCCTTAGAACAGATAGGTTCGCTCCTGATTCGGGCTTTTTAAGGGGCTGCTGCACAAAGGGGAAGGGGCGATGGCGGAATACGACTTCAGGACCCCGCGACTTCATGTTGCGGGGCCACTTGTAGTGGGCGAGAGCGTCGCGCTCGACCGCGACCAGAGCCATTACCTGACCCATGTGCTGCGGCTTTCCTCCGGCGACCATATCCTCGCTTTCGATGGTCATTCGGGCGAATTCCTCGCCGCCATCGGGATTGCAGGCAAGAAGACGGTGCAGCTTGACCTTATCCGTCAAATCCGCCTTCAGACCGCTCCAGGCTGCATCGAATACTTGTTTGCGCCGCTCAAACATGCACGGCTCGATTACATGGTGCAGAAAGCGGTCGAGATGGGGGTCGCGAAGCTACAGCCCGTCCGCACCAGCCGCACCCAGACCACCCGGCTCAATCTGGACCGGATGCGCGCCAACGCTATCGAGGCAGCCGAGCAATGCGGTGTCCTCTCCATTCCCGATATAGCCGATGAGGTTCGTTTCGACCGGTTGGTGGCGGCTTGGGACCCAGAACGTCCGATTGTGTTCTGCGACGAGCGCGCCGAGACCAAAAGTCCGCTTCAAGCGCTGGGACGAGCTCAGCAAGGCCCGCTTTCCGTCTTAATCGGGCCTGAAGGCGGGTTTTCCGACGAGGAGCGGGAGCTTCTGTTGCGCATTCCATCGGTCATCAGGTTGTCGCTTGGTCCACGAATATTGCGGGCCGATACAGCAGCCGTGGCCGCGCTTGCACTGGTGCAAGCAACGCTCGGCGATTGGGGCTGACACGCTCGGTTGCTCTGGCAGGGGCGGCCCTATATTCAAGCGCCTCCCGCATATTCCCGCGGCAAAGGAACATCATGGCACGCGACCAAAACGACCCCACCCCGATTGAAGACCGCCGCGAGCTCATCGCGTGGTTCGAGGCCGGTTCGAAGGGGCAGGGCGAATTCCGCGTCGGCACCGAACATGAAAAGATCCCGTTCCGGCCCGACACTTTGACGCCTGTTGCCTATGACGGGTCTGACGGCATCGGCGCTCTGCTCGATCAATTGCAGAACCGCACCGGATGGGAACCGATCCTTGATGGCGAGGCGATCATTGGCCTCGTCGATCCCGTCGGCGGCGGCGCGATCTCGCTCGAGCCCGGTGGACAATTCGAATTATCGGGAGCGCCCGTCGCCAACATTCATGAAAGCGCGGCCGAACTGCGCACGCATCTCGCCCATTGCCATGAGATAGGCAAACTTCTGAACATCGGTTTTGCTGGGATCGGGATGAGCCCGTTGTGGTCGCGCGCAGAAACGCCCGTGATGCCGAAAAAACGCTATCGCATCATGGCGAATTATATGCCCAAGGTTGGCACGATGGGCTTGGACATGATGTTCCGCACAGCGACCGTTCAGGCCAATCTCGATTATGCCGATGAAGCTGATATGGTGCGCAAGATGCGCGTGTCGCTGGCGTTGCAACCGATCGCAACGGCGCTGTTTGCAAACTCGCCTTTTACAGATGGCAAGCCGAACGGCTTTGTTTCGATGCGTTCGCAAATCTGGCTGAACACCGACAAGGATCGGACTGGGATGCTCGATTTCGCATTCGAGCCGGGCTTCTCGTTCGCAAGCTATGTGGATTGGGCCCTCGACGTGCCGCTCTATTTCGTCAAGCGCGGCGATGTTTATCACGACGTAGCGGGTGCCTCCTTCCGCGATCTTCTCGCAGGCCAATTGGTGGATTTGCCGGGCGAACGTGCGACACTGTCGGATTGGGCGAACCATCTTTCGACGCTGTTTCCCGAAGTGAGACTGAAACGCTATCTCGAAATGCGCGGCTCCGATGTCGGCAGTGAAGCGATGATCAACGCGTTGCCTGCACTTTGGGTCGGCATTTTCTATGATGGGGCGAGCTTGTCAGCTGCTGAGAGCCTGATTGCAGGATGGAGCCGCGATGAGCGGCAGACCCTGCGCCGCGAAGTGCCCCGGACGGGCCTGAAGACGCCGTTCAGAGGCCACCCGCTCAACGATGTCGCCCGCGACATGGTCGCGATTGCGCGGGACGGTCTGCGCCGCCGTGCACAACGTGACGCCGACGGCCGCGACGAGGCGCGTTACCTCGAACCACTTGAGATGATCGTTGTCGATGGCCTTTGCCCGGCCGATCATTGGCTGGCTGATTACGAAAGCGCGTGGAATGGTTCAGTCCAACCTGCCTTTGAAGCCACGCGGTTGGCCTGAGGGTAGCGGTTAAAGCCTGTTCGTGATTGGATAAGCTCATGAGCACGGCCTCGCTCCTCGCACAACACACCGCCCCTGTGTCCGCCCCTCCGTCGGCTGCCCCCGTGCCTGCGCCCAGCCTGCATCCGATGGGCATGGGCATGTCGGATGAATGGTGGTCATCAATCGACGACACATTACGCCAATTCATGCACGAGCTTGCTTTGGTGCTTTCGGCTACGCCCGAAATTCCTTCGCAGGTAGCCAATGCGCTGCACAGCGCATTGATGATGGATGGCGATCCTGTGCGTGCCTTTTTGGCGGCGCTGGCGGCTTTGTTGGCGTCCACCGTTATCATTATTGGGTTTCGCTATTATACGCGTGCCTTACGCATACACGGGCTTGAGACGGTCTCGTGTCAGGCAGGCGCTATGCGCCTTTTGGCATGGGGTATCGTTGACCGCATCGTTTTCATCGGTGCGACGGTGATGCTGGGCCGCATCGCCATTGAAAACTGGGGCAATGATGCCGGTTTCACAAAAGTGATTTTGCGCGGCTTTATCGTTTGGTATGCGCTCATGATTTTTCCGCGCATTTTATTCCGGCCCGGCTTGCCGCGTTTTCAACTCGTGCCCGTAAGTCAGGCGGCCGTACGCCCTATCTCGCACATGTTTGGGCTGGTGTTTGCGCTCGGCATGCTGGGGCCGACGCTGCTTCCGCTAATGATCAAGAACGGCATGTTGCCCGTGGTCGCGCGCTGTCTAGGTTTATTTTTTACGGTTGCCATGACGGCGGCAGGCCTTGCCACTGTCAGAACGCTGACGCGTGGCTTGGTGGAGCCGATCAATCAAGCCAGCCGCGACATCGTCTCAGGCATTGCTTCTTTCGCAGTGCTCGCGCTCGGCCTCACTTGGGCTTGGTCCATCGTGATGGCGGAATTCCACATTTTCTGGGCGTTTCTCAGCACGGTCGGCATTATCTCGTCGCTGATCGTTCTCGATGTCTTGATGGGCTTAGATGTCACCGAAGCGCGTCGCCATCATGCGGGCTTGTGGCGCGGCACCTATCGCTTTGCAGCTTCAATCGTCGCGGCTTTGTGGCTTGGCCATATCTGGTTTGCATCGACCGGTGCATTGCCTTGGGCGCAGTGGCGATCCGTCAGCCTCGCCATTTTGAGCGGTGGCGCAACGCTCTTTATTGGCTTCCTTGTTTGGCAGTTGACGAATTTATGGGCTGAAAAAGCCCTCGGCGTGAACCGCATCATCGACCCGACACAAGCCGACGATGACGAATTGCAGGCCCCCGCGTCACGCCTTGCGACATTCTTTCCGATGGCGCGTGTGCTGATCGGTTTTACCATCTTGCTGATCGCCTTGATGGTGGCCTTGTCCGATCTCGGTGTGAACGTCGCGCCACTTTTGGCTGGCGCCGGCGTCTTCGGTCTTGCGATTTCCTTCGGTAGCCAATCGCTGATCAAGGATATTCTCTCAGGCGTCTTCTTCATGGCCGACGACGCGTTTCGCGTTGGCGAGTATATTGATACAGGTCGCCTCAAGGGTACGGTCGAAAAAATCTCGCTTCGCTCGCTCCGTCTGCGACATCAGAACGGGCAGGTGCACACCATCCCTTATGGGCAATTGCAGTCGATCACCAATTTCAGCCGTGATTGGGCAACGATGAAATTTACGCTGCGGATCGACCCCGCGTCCGATCTCGAACTCGTCCGTAAGACGGTAAAGAAGGTCGGCCTGGCGATGATGGAAGATCCCGAATTGGGAAAGGAATTATTGCAGCCGGTCAAATTGCAGGGCGTGCAAGAAATTCAGGATAACGCCCTCGTCGTCCGGATCAAGTTTACGGCGCGGCCCAACAAGCCAACTTGGGTTCAGCGCGAAGCTTTGAAGCGTATCATCTTCGCCTTCCGTGAGAATGGCATTAAATTCGCCGCCAACGCCGTCACGATTGCAGGTGGTGTGCAAGCGGGATTCACTCCCGAAATGGCTGCGGCCGCGTCGACCATTTCGGCGACGCCTACGGGGATGGCCACAAGCGCCGGTGCGCGCTTCCCGACCGCCATCCCTTAATGATAGGGGTCGGCGGCGTCGCGTAGTCCGTCACCCATGAAGTTGAACGCAAGCACGACCAAAATCACCGGTAACATCGGGAATAAAAGCCAAGGATAAAGATTCACCGCGGCGAGATTTTGTGCCTCGTTTAGCAGCACCCCCCAGCTTGTGACCGGCGGTCTGAGACCGAGACCCAGGAAAGACAAAGCCGTCTCGCCCAAGATCATCGACGGGATCGATAGGCTCGCCGAGGCAATCAAATGGCTCATAAAATTAGGCACGAGATGGCGGCCGATAATGCGCGTGCGCGATGCGCCCATGAGTTCCGCGGCTTTGACAAAATCCTCCTCGCGCAAAGCCAACAATTTTGAACGCACGGCGCGCGCAAGCCCCGGCCAATCGAGCAGGCCAAGAATGATTGTGATCGCGAAGAAGATTAGTATAGGGCTCCAGTTGACCGGCAGTGCGGCTGACAAAGCCAGCCAAAGCGGTAATTCGGGCAGCGAGCGTAAAATCTCGATTGAGCGCTGCACAGTCGCATCGACCCAGCCACCGAGATAACCGGCGAGCCCGCCCAGCGTTAGCCCTATGACGAATGATACTGCGATACCAATTAAGCCCACGGTTAATGAAATCCGTGCGCCATAGATAATGCGAGACAGAAGATCACGTCCGAGCCGGTCTGTACCGAGAAGAAAAGCCGTGCCATTTTCGGGTGGGCACATCAGATGGAAATCCATCCGCCCTAGCCCCCAAAAATCATACGCTTGGCCACGGCAGAAAAATCGAATTTTCTGGGGCGCACTGCGATCGACGATATAATCGCGCGTGAATGTTTCGAGATTGAATTTAAACTTGTAGGGATAAACAAAGGGGCCTTCGAATGTCCCTTCATGAAAGAGATGCACCTGCTGAGGCGGTGCGTAGAGATGATCGGCATGGCGGGTTGTCATGCCATAAGGTGCGATCATCTCGACGAAGGGTAAAGACACATAGAGCAGCGCCAGAAAAATGGCCGAAACAAGGGCGACGCGGTGCCGCTTGAACTTCCACCAAATGAGTTGCAAGCCTGAGGCACGATAATAGCGCTCCTCCTCCGGTGTAAGAGGTTTCGATGCATCGGGATTGAACGGTGCCGGATTGACCCAGTGCGTTTCGCCAAGCGGCGTGGGCATCGTTGTAGGAGCGGCACTCATCATGCTTGCCCTCCAATACGAATGCGCGGATCGAGCGCGGCGAGCAATAGATCGGAAATCAACATACCGACCACCGTTAAAACGGCGACAAACATTAGAATGAAGCCAGCGAGGAACTGATCCTGCATCTTTAAAGCTTGCAAAAGAATAGGCCCAACAGTTGGCAGCGACAGGACGAGTGATACAAGCACCGAGCCTGAGACAAGGTGTGGCAGGAGATTTCCAATATCCGCGACAAAGGGGTTAAGCGCCATTCGGAAAGGATATTTGATCAGCGCCCGCATCGGCGGAACACTTTTTGCACGCGCCGTCACGGTGTAAGGTTTCTGTAATTCGTCAAGCAGATTGGCACGCATGCGGCGGATCATTGCGGCGGTCCCGGACAGACCAATCACCACGACGGGCACAATGAGATGGGACATGATGGAACTCATCTTCTCCATGCTCATCGAAGCGTCGGTGAACCTTGGGTCCATTAATCCGCCGATCGAAATACCGAACCAACGATTAAGATAATAAAGGAGCACAAGTGCCAGAAGAAAATTCGGAGTCGCCAGCCCAAGATACCCAAACAGCGTGACCAGCGTATCGCCAAGGGAATACTGGCGTGTGGCCGAATAGAGGGCGATTGGGATCGAGACAATGTGAACGAAAATCACCACCACAATATTCACGAGGATTGTCAATGCCAGTGCGCGGTTGACCACCTCATTGACGGGGCGCTGATACTCGAAAGACCAGCCCCAATCGCCCTGCAACAATCCTGCCCAGCCATTTGGACCTGGCATGGCCCCGACCCAAACAAGATATTGCTGCCAGATAGGCAGATCGAGCCCGTATTGATGACGCAAAAACTCTGCTTTTGCTGCGGCTGCGGCATCCCCTTGTGCGCGCAACTCCTCAATCTGGTTCGACAGATAATCGCCCGGCGGTAATTTGATCACGATGAAGACGAGCGCCGAGATCGCCAAAAGTGTCAGCGCCATGGTCACGAAACGGCGGAGCAGAAATAGGATCATCAGAACTCACCGCCCATAAAAAAATTGATCGAGCCGGTAGATGCCCATGAGGGAGGTTGGCTCCCAGGAGAATATCGCGCGTTCGGGCACGTTTTTCATCGCACGCGCGACCACAATCGGCTGTAACTGGCCTGTCACAGTGCCGATGGTGAACTGCTGTTCGACATAGATTGAAAGCATACGCATCCAAATACGTTTTTGCTCTTCGCCATTTGCCGTTGCAGCCCATTCACGATAGAGCCTGACGAGATCCAAGGCCTCGGGAATGTCTGGCCTTTCACCGCTCTTACCTTGCGTCTCGACGAATTGCCCCCATTTCGGCCAAGAATAATGATCTTGTCGGATCGGCGCGAGTTCGTTAGGTGGCATCTCTGCCGTTGGTATTGCGTTGTCGAGGCCCGCAGCGGCGACCATGATTGTCTGGCCGGCATAGGCACGTTGGCGTAAAATCGTCCGCTCCTGCGGTTTGACGAATAATTTGATTCCAATATCCGTCCAGAACTCGGCTATCAACTGCAACGCATCGACAATATCGGCTGCCTCGCCATCAACTTCGACAATGATCTCCGCCGTCCGGCCATCGGGCAAAAGTCGATAGCCGAGAGAATCGCGACGTGTCAGGCCGATTTCGTCAAGAAGGCGGTTCGCCTCTGCAACATTGTGCTGCGCATAGAGCGTGCGAAAACGCTCTTGATAGAGCGCACTCTCTGGCAAGACCGTATTATTGCTCTCGATACCCAGCCCAAATAAAAGTGAATTGTTTACAATGCGTCTATCGATGCCGAGTGACAACGCGCGGCGAAACCGTACGTCGCGATTGAGTGTGCGCCATTCAGGATCATTTGTCGTCAAATTCGGATAAAGCGCGTAGGCTGAGCCACGCGCCTCAGGCCACAGGAGTGTTTTGTAACCATGATCTTTTTCGCCCTGTTTCAACACAGGCACATCTGACATGGAGAGCCCGCGCGACAAAAGATCGACATCGCCTGCATTCGCTTTGGCAGCGAACAGCCCCGCCGCTGAAAGATCAATGACGAGCTTATCGATGTAAGGAAGTTGTTGGCCGCTCCAATCAACGCGATGGTAATAGGGGTTGCGTTCAAAGATAAACCGCGTCGCAGGCTGCTCGGTCGTGTTCACCCATGGCCCCAACGTTGGCATATCGCGATTGCCCTGCTCAAACGGATCGTCGAGGCGGTTGTGCAACGTTGCCCAAGATCTTAATTTTGCCCTTGCCGCCTGAGCATCGAGCGCTTTGCGGTCGGTATATTTGGCGTGGAATTTCTTGAGATAGGCGGAAGGCGCATAAATCTGGAGCGGACGCGGTGCAGCCAAGGCAGGTAGGAGACGCGGATTCGGCTTCTCCCAAGAAAACCGGACGCGTCTTTCATCGATGAAAGCTACGCGCGGTGCTTTGCCATCAACAAGCATGATGTCTGGTGGCCCAGCTGGTGCGAGTTCTTTGTTGTTGGCAACATCTTCCCACCAATAGCGGAAATCTTCTGTTGTGAAGGGCTCACCATTTGACCAGCGATGGCCATCACGCAGCGTGAAGGTAAAGTTTATGCCGTCCGTCTCCAGCGATTCAATCAGATCGGGGACAAGTTCAAGATTTTCATTGTACCCAAGCAAACGCGTATAGCCATTTGCAGACAGGTAGCGCAGATCGCGCGCTCTGACTGCCAGTGTCCGCATCTCACCACCATAGATGCCGAGTTCCTTGCCTGCGATGGGAGAAACAATCAGCATCGATTTTGGCAGGCGCGCATTTAAAGGTGGTAATGTGCCTTTGGTAACGCGTTCAGCCAGCATCGGGGCTTCACGCAGACGAAATTCGGCGGCATAGGCCGGAACAGCTGTGGCAAGAAAAGGTAAGAGCGATGCCGTGAGAAGGGTGCGGCGTGTGATCATGCCACTGTCTCCTTGCGCTTTGCATCATGGGTGGCGCCATAGCTGACGAAATGGCGTGGCGCGACCTCCTTGAGTATCGGATGAGGATCTTCAGCCTTAATCGTGTAAGGGGCAGGCCACTGCGCCGGATTAGAGAAGCCACCCCGCACGAGAACTTCGAAATCGAGTGGATGATCGAGATCGGGTGCAGGCACAGCGGCTAGCAAAGCTTTTGTATAAGGATGGACCGGATTGCGGAACAATGTATCGCGCGGCGCTTTCTCAACGACGAGGCCGCGACACATCACCGCGATTTCATCGGCCATATAATCGACCACAGCAAGATTATGAGATACAAAAATCAGCGAGAGGCCAAGCGCCTTCTGTAGATCCTTTAAGAGATTCAAGATTTGCGCTTGAACCGAAACATCAAGTGCCGAGGTTGGTTCGTCGCAGATGATCACTGAAGGCGAGACGGCAAGCGCACGCGCTAGCCCGATGCGTTGGCGCTGTCCGCCTGAGAATGAGTGCGGATAGCGGCGTAACGCACGTTGGTCGAGCCCCACGAGGCCAAGCAATTCAATAACGCGATCGAAGCGTTGCTTTGCTGTGCCGATTCCATGAACGTCAAGTGGTTCTCGCAGAATGTCGAGAATGGTCATGCGCGGATCAAGGCTTGAAAAAGGGTCTTGAAACACGAACTGTACCTTGCGGCGGTAATCCATTAGCGCAGCGCCAGACAGTGTCGCCACATCGGCAGCACCCGCGCCATCATCAAACATGACCGAGCCGTCATCAGCGGTAATTGCACGCATGATAATTTTTGAAATCGTCGTTTTTCCTGAACCCGATTCACCGACGATTCCGAGTGTGCGCCCAGCTTTAAGATCGAACGATACATGGCTGAGTGCCATGACGCGATCCTTGTTCTTGCTAAAAAGCCCTCCTGAACGCAGCGTGAAACCTTTTGAGACGTTGCGCACTGACAAAACGATACGGTCATCGAGGGGCTGGATCTCCCCCTGCATGGTCGTAAGGCCCCCAATTTTGATATCGCGGATGGGTTTCAATCTTTCATGCGCGGCAAGGCCAAACTTTGGGACAGCATCCATTAGGGCCCGCAGATAAGGATGTTTTGGTGCGCGGAAAATCGCCTCGCGCGTGCCTCTTTCCATCACCTCGCCGCGATACATCACCACGATTTCATCGGCCATATTGGCGACGATGCCAAGATCATGGGTGATGAGGAGCACAGCCATGCCCGTTTCGGCTTGGATTTCCTTGATCAACGCGAGAATCTGCGCCTGCGTTGTAACGTCGAGTGCCGTTGTCGGTTCATCAGCAATGAGAAGTGCCGGCTTGCAGACGAGCGCCATAGCAATCATCGCGCGCTGGCGCATGCCACCAGACAATTCGAAAGGATAGGTTCTGAGCATCCGCTCCGGATCACGAAAGCCAACGCGTTCGAACACTGCCATCGCAGCTATATTAGCTTCATCGCGCGTCACCTGCCGGTGGAGCATCAGCGCTTCAGTGACTTGATCTCCAACGGTGGTCAACGGGAACAGCGATGTCATCGGTTCTTGAAAAATCATCGCAATGCGGCCGCCGCGCAACGCGCGCATGGCTGTTCCATCCGCCTCAAGTGCGGTGATATCGACAATGTCCCCGTCGCGCGGTTCACGATAAAAAATAGAACCGCGTTCGATCTTCGCTCGCCGGGACAAAAGGCGCAGAATCGTATTTGCAGTCACGGATTTGCCTGAACCGGATTCGCCAACGACAGCCAGCGTGCGCCCTTGCGGAATGTCGAAGGAGACACCGCGCACGGCCTCCACGCGCCCTGCGTCACCATCGAAAGAGACAGCCAGATCGCGTATGGAAATGAGAGGCGTAGACGAGGGCACTTCACGAACTCCTGTCATTCAGGAAACGACATGTTTGCAGACAAAGTTTACTCCACCATGACAGGCGGTGAAACCATTTGATGCGTGTCAAAGATGGATGCTGCTGAAACGAAATGGACGGCCCCGCTTTGGTTGAGCGCCTTAAGAAGCCTGCTTAAAAATGCCCAGATTGCCTCATTATGAACGAGATGGTGAGTCAAAAGCCCTATCGGTTCACGGCCGGCCGATGGTTCCTGATCCGCTTCGGCGATGAGCCTTGCGAAATGGCGAACGATTGCGCCCTCCGGCGCAAGGCCGCCGCCGCCGTGCCAGTCTATTGGATCAAAATGGGTGTTAACTTGAGTTAAGCCCGGTGCAGCCATGCGGGCAGGGCGCCGCTTATAAGTTGAAAGGCCAGCCAATCCAGCTTCGTGCAGCAGAGGTACTAAGGCTGGATCAATCCGATTCCAGGGTGGCACGAGCACAGGCAGTGCGCGCGTGCCAAATAGTCTCTCGAGTCGTTCCCTTCGAACGCGCAACGCCTCAACCAGCGCCTCGGTAGGTTGAAAGCCAAGCTCCTGCTTTTTTTGTTGCGGTGGCGCGTGGTTCTGATGTGCGATGCCATGAATGAGGATCGGCATATCTTCACTGGCGGTCACAAGATTGGGGGCCACGCGATCTGGAATGACGGCGAGCGCCACCGACGATTCTGCCTCTCGCGCTAGCGAGAGAAGGCGCTTCAATTGCGGTGTCGCCTCGGTTGCATCGTCGTCGCGCCACCAGATATCGATGGCATCGCCGCGCGCTTTCACCGAAGACAGCGCATCTGCGAGTGTTTCCCACGCCGACTCGATATCGTCGCGACGAACTTTGATCGCTGTGAGTGCAGCCACGCTGCCTTTCACGCCGTCGAGATCGACATGCGTGTCGTCGCGTAGTGACAAGGTGAGTCCGTCTGCAACAGCGTGCGCGAGCCTCGGGCCGCTCAGTTCAGATTCGCTGATGATTTTGGCCCATCCCGCCTCTTGCAGCACACGCGCGCGCAATGTCTGCTCTAACTCTTGTCCAGCTGCGAAAGGCACAAGCACCATCGGGCACCGTGTAGCGAGCAGATCGACGATCGTATTGTAGCCAGCCTGACTGACAGAAAGACGCGCACCAGCAAGAAGCGCACGAAAATCCTGACGTGCACGCTCGATGGTTACATTGGTCGGTGCGTTTGTCGTAAGCGCATCAAATGAATCTTGCGGCACACCATGGCCGATCAGAATATGCCATTTCTGGTCCGGCAAAAGGCGCGCCGCATCGCATGCGGAGCGATAGAGCGGCAGCGATGCAGCACTTCCGCCGCCGGAGACAACGATTGAATCATGATGGTGAGGTTCGTTTGAGGCAGCTCGGTTGTCGTCGATATAGCCTGTCAAATACAAGGCCCGTGCGCCGCAAGGGCCAAACGGCCAACCCGCTTGCGGCGGCACTAATCGCGCGTCACCATGCACGAGAATGCCGTCGAAAAAGCGTGCGACGAAAATTTCGGCATCCTCTGCCTTCGCCTGCGTCGAAGGTGGATTGAGGAGGTCGCGGATCGATGCAACGATGGCTGGGCGCGGACGCATGGCGTCGGCCTGTTCGCACAGGGCGAGGAATTCGTTTTTCAATGCGCGCCGCCCGAAGGGGAACGTTTCCGTGACCACCACATCGGGCTTCACACGCGCTAGCGTTGATACGATGAGGTCAATGCGTGTATTGCAGGTCGCGTCCGATAAAACGATGCCGTCGCCTTCGTAAAGCGTACTGAAATCTGTCCCTGTGCAGTGCACTGGCGGCAGTTGCACGATAGCAAATCCGCCGCCATCGAAATGCGGCTGCGGCCGCCCGCCTGAAATCAGCGTAACGTCATGCCCATCCGCGGCCAATCCGCGCGCCAGAAGGCGCATACGCGCCAAATGGCCAATGCCAAGGAGATGCGTGACGACGATCAGTATTTTCATGGCAAGAGACTGAACGGCGCCAAGGCCTTTTGCAATCGCATAGCGGCGGCGTCGAGTGTCGCTTGCTCAGCCATTTTGCGTGCGCCTTCGCTTAAGGCCTCAATCCGTGTCGGGTGCGCTATTAGTGCATCCATCGCGCCTGCAAGCGCCTTCGGATCGCGCGGCGGCACGAGCAATCCCGTTTCGCCGGAGCGCACAAGCGCCTTCACGCCTCCTTCATCGCCGGCAATGGCGGGACAGCCCTGCAACGCCGCCTCGAGAAAGACCATGCCGAGGGCTTCGTTAACGGCAGGCCACACGAGACAATCCGCATCGGCATAGGCGTCGGCAAGCGCCATGCCTTCGATTTGTCCACGCCACACCACGCGCTCACCGAACGGCGCAAAAAGCGCGAGAATGCTGTCGCGCGCCGGCCCATCGCCAATGAGGGTCAAATGCCAATCGGTCCGCTTTAGCAAGCCCAGCGCAGAGGCAAGAAGCCTGTAGGATTCGCTTTTGTCGCCTTCACGCATCATGGCGACTGTCAGAAAATGCGTTAAACCACGATGCGACCAGCGCGGCATCTCAGGCCATAACGTGTCATCAATGAAAGGTGGCCAATCGGCAATGCAGGATTGATCGCGGCATTGCAGTAAACCTGCGTGGTCAAGTCCACTCGCAGCCAGCAGAAGATCGGCGGCGCGGATGGCATGTTCTGCGGCCTCATGCCATTGCGCCCATGGTCCCTGCGCGCGTTTGGCTGCATGGGAGGCTTCGGCGATGACATAAGGCACGCCATAATGCACGGCGAGCCGTGGCCCGATCAAATCGGGTGCTTTGTAATAGCAATGATATGTGAAGATAAGATCAGGTTTTGCGGCGGTCGCCGTGAGTCTTTCGCACTCACGTTTGGCCTCGTCCTCAATCGTGTTCATGCGTGAGGTATCGGGCGCGGTTAGAAAGCTTACACATTGGCTTGCGCGGATTACCTCGAAACCGGCGCGCTTCAGAACATGTTCGGTGGCGCGCGCAATCGTCCGGTCGCCGGAAGGCACAGGATCGTCGAGATTCTTCATCGGCGTGATGAACAACGCGCGCATCTCACGCCACCGGGGTCCGCATCAGGTTTGTCATCAATCTGGTCGCGAGATCGTCAACGCCTGCATCGAAGGAGAAGGCCGTTTTGATGCGCGCGTGAGCGGCCTGTCCGAGCCGCGCACGCAGTCCTGTATCGCGCGCAAGCAGAGTGAGATCGCGTGCGAGTGCGGCTCTGTCGCCCGGCGGCACAAGCAATCCTGTTTCATCTGCCATAACGAATTCCGGCACGCCCGCGAAATTGGTGGAGAGGATGGGGAGCGCCTGTGTCGCCGCTTCGAGGATCACATTTGGCAAGCCATCGCGATCTCCTTTCGCGCCTTCCTTGCAAGGGAGAATGAAGACATCTGCATCGCGCAGCGCGGCAATCACCTTGTCTTGCGGGAGAGCTCCGCGCCATTCGATCCTGTCAGCAATGCCGAGCGCGGCCGCTTGCGCCTTCAGCGCCTCTTTCAATTCGCCCGATCCGATATGGACGAACCGCCAATGGAGATCTGCCGGTAGTTTGGCGAGCGCCGCGAGGAGATCGTCATAACCTTTTTTCTGCACAGCACGTCCGACGGAGACGAAACGGACCGGCTCATCCGCGCGCGCGCCATCGCGCGGGCGGCGCGTGGGCGGCTCTGGGAAACGGCGCAGATCGAGGCCATGATAGACAAGTGCGACGCGTTCTTTCGCGTAGAGCGGCAGAAGGCGTTGCAATTCCGTGAGCCCGTCGCGCGTGCATGTGACACCCCAGCACGCTTCTTCAATCTTTTCGCGCCGCTCCCAATCCGGTGTCGTCCAAATATCTTTGGCGTGGGCTGAGAACGAAAAACTGATTCCACGTAATTGAGCCGCATAACGGACGACGGAGCAGGGTGTGTGCAAATAATGCACATGAATGTGACTGATCAGCGGGTCCATCTCGCGCGCCAACACAAAAGCCTGCCCAATGCGGCGCATGCGGTTCGGTGTCGGGTCACGTTTCAAATCGGTCCAGAAAGCACGCATCGTCTTGCCGAAATGTGGCTTGGTCAGTGCGTGAAGGAAACCCTGCAGCACGCGCAACGGCCCATGCCACAGATATTCGGGCAGATAGAACGGCTTCGCTTGGATTTGGTGATGTAACATGTGGACTGCGCCATCGGTGGGATGCCGCAAGGACCAGATGTCGAAATCGAGACCTCTTTGCTCGAGGCCGAGCATTTCCTGCGCGATAAAGGTTTCCGAAAGCCGGGGATAACCTTTGACGACGATCGCGAGACGCGGTGCCTCGTGCGACCGCTGATGTGCATTCATTCGGCTGCGACCACGATGCGCCGCATCGGCTCCCCGCGTCGCGCCGCTTCGAGCCAAGGCGCTGCAAGGCCTTCGATGCGATCAAGCCCATCCAATAATCCCGGCACGAAGGCTTTTGACGGCGGTTGTTGCGATGCCAAGGCACGGATTGCAGCGGCCATGCGGGCAGGGTCACGCACATCGCCGGGGGGTGGCGTTTCGAGTTGCCGCAACAAGCCAAGCCGTTCAGCACAGGAAGCACGGATCGCCTGTTCAAGCCGGGGTGTCTTGCGCGGAACGATCAGCGCGGGCTTGTCGAGTGATAGAATTTCGCAAAACGTGTTGTAACCGCCCATGGCGATAACGGCGGACGCTTTATTCATCAGATATTCGATTTTGGAATCGAACATGATAGCGTCAACATTAGAAAGCTTGGCAATCCGTTCGAGAAAACTGCGCCGCGTCGTGCGAGGTGTGAACGGTCCGAACACGACAAGTGCCGGAATGGGCAGGTCCGGATCAGCTTCGTAAGATGTGATGACCCAATCGATGAGTTCGTCACCATCGCCGCCACCGCCCGTCGTGACAAGAACGAATGGGCCTTTGGTGATTTTGGGATGGCGCGTTAATTGCGGCTCTTGTGGCAACTCGCGGCGCAGGTAACCAGTGTAGAAAAGCTTGTCGAGAACCGGCTGCGGCAGGCCGAGGCCCGCGAGCGGTTCGTAGAATTCGCGCAGCCCATACACCCAGATATCGTCGTAAAAGCTCAGCGCTTCAACAGCGCCTTTGCGGCTCCATTCGGCAGCGAGCAATGTGGGATCGTCCATCACATCGCGGATGCCGAGCACCAAGCGTGCGCCACGCTTGCGGCAATCTTCCAATGTCGGGATGATCTCGCCGCGAAAGCCGGTCGGCTCCTTGTCGACGATCACAATATCCGGTTGCAACGCCGCCGCCGTTGAACGGATGATCGTTTCACGCAACGCAACAGCTTCATCGAGGCCGAGATTGAGATTGAGGCTGGTGTAGTCGCCATTCGGCAATTTGACGACGCCCGGCACACGCACGAAATCGACACCATCGCCATATTCGAAACTGCCAATGACTGGCGAGCCAGAGATAATAACGACGGAGGCATCCGGGTGGCTTCGCACCAACGCATTGGCAATCGCTCGCGAACGGCGCAGATGACCGAGCCCGAACGTGTCATGGCTGTAGATCAGAACGCGGGGCGAACGAAGCCCGGATTTCAAATTGGCCATGCGGCCTCTGTTCGAATAAGGCATGAGCGGGCTCCCGAGCGCCCTGAAGGTTTGAACCGGATAAACACGGGCCAACTTCTGCAAGCTGGCGTTCTATGCTGCGGGCGGTCGCGTCTTACGGCCCCCCACCGATGATCCCGTCTCCTCAAGGCGATCACGCAACTCCTGCCCGATAGAACGACCAGAGTCCCGCTTCCGTCCGGATTTTTGGTCAATTTGGGCGAAGATGTCGACTCGATTTTCAGTTCTAGGACTGTGAAAACTGCACCGTGATGGGTGTGTGCAACGCTTCCGTTAGGGGATTGGCGCAAGACGCGCCCAAAACAGAGGCTTTCATGCCTTCAAACGCCGCAAAGATGTCATTTGTGGCCTTTTCGAGCTGACCTACATTATTCATGTTCGCCGAAAGCATAAGAGCGGGGTGGAAACCGATCAGCACAGCCTGTGGCTGCAAGGCGGCGAGGGTGCCTAAGGCTGAACCGAGAAGGTATTCCCCACCCTCGATGTCGATCTTGATCGTGAGCGGTCGACCAGTCGGCAATCGCGCAATCAGGGCCTCAGGCGATATCCCATCTGCCTGCCATTGGGTGGTCCCTTGGCCTGCCAAGAGCAGGCTACCCATCGAGTCGCCTTGTTTGCGCGGGGAACCGAATACACCACCAGCGCCATCGGCGGTCAAAGCCGCCTCGATCACGCTGATATGCGTTGCCAAATCCGGATTGGCGGCGCAATTCGCACGGAATTGCCTTGCTGCCGCAGGGTCAGGCTCCAAGGCGACTACATCGGCCCCACATGACGCCGCAAAAAGGCTCGTCGGGCCAACCCAACCGCCAATGTCGAGAAAGACGGTTCCTGGCCCAGTCAAACGCGCCAGCTCAGCCAAAAGCGCGGGCTCCCATAGCCCGGCTTCGGCCTTGTCCCAGAAGCTGGGCTTGTCGTCGGCCACGGCAAAGCGCTGTCCAGCCACATTCACCTGTCGCATGGTTCGGTCCCCCGGCGACCTTCTGGCATGCTCAGGTCGGCGGCCGCAAATGCCGCCCCCGCTTGCCACGCAACAACGCCCTGCAAGGACGGCACTGGTCAGGGCATTGTGTGCGCTTTAGCCCTGTGGGTGATGAACCAATCTCCAGCCCCGCCGAAACCCTGGCTCACGCCGCTCGATGGCGGGCTTTATGCGCTAGTGCTTGCCTTGTGGAGCACGAGCTGGATCGCCATCCATTATCAGCTTGGCGTCGTCTATCCGGTTGTCTCTGTCCTTTGGCGCTTTATGACGGGTGCCGCCGTCATGTGGGTCTGGGTGCTTGTGCGTGGCGATGGTTTGCGTTTTCCGCTTGCCGATCATCTGCGCTTTCTGGCGCTTGGGCTTTGCTTGTTCTCAACCAATTTCATCCTGTTTTACGAGGCCGGATTGCATATTGCCTCGGGTCTGATGTCGGTCATCTTTTCGATTGCCTCGGTCATTAACGTTTTTCTCGGTTTCATCGTGTTCCGCCAGCGCATCGAGATTCGTGTTCTCGCTGGTGGGCTCACCGGTGCGCTAGGCGTGGGGCTCATGTTCCTGCCGGAGTTCTCCGGTGGCCAGATGGGGGCGAGCGCAGCGAAGGGTCTGCTGCTTTGCCTTGCAGGCACGCTGTGCTTTTGCACCGGCAATCTGGTGGCAACTTCGATCCAGCGGCGCGGGATTGGCGTACACGCCGCCAATGCATTCGGTATGACCTATGCGCTGCCCTATCTTGTTGGCATCTGTGTCGCCATGGACTTGCCCTTCAAGATTGATTGGTCGCCCCTCTATCTGACGTCGCTGTTATGGACGGGGCTTGTAGCCACCACGATTTCCTTCGTGGCCTATATCACTTTACTCAACCGTATCGGCGCGGCGCGCGCCGCTTACGTTACCGTGCTGTCGCCCGCCGTCGCGCTCCTGATCTCGACCTGGCTTGAAAACTATCAATGGTCATGGCCGGCGGCCTTGGGGCTTGTGGCCGTCATGGCAGGTAACGTCCTTGTGTTGCGCGCGCCACGCCCCACGAAAAAAGCCTGATAAGGTTGATGCCACATTCACCATAGGCCCGCGATACCTGCGGTTTTAAGGATTCCGTTAACGGACGCCGCCGCACTCTCCCGGTGCCTTCAGGGGCGGGTCATAGCGTTGCAGGTGCTGGAATGGGACGTACGATCAAGCGGCTGAGCCGGGAAGAACGGTCGGAGAGCGTAATTCAATACGCTATGCTTGCTATTTTTCTCACCGGCATGATCGGCGTAACGCTTTACGTCATGTCGGGCGCGGTATGGAATTTCATTGCCGTTGCCGGGGTTGAATGATCAGCGCCGTTTCATTTTCTCGAAGATGTTTTGCATCGTTTTGAAATGATCGTCTTGCAGCGCTTTGCCCGTCGCTGCCATTTCCTTCATTGCATCGAGCCCCTGTTCACTCGCCGATTGGGGCGTCTCATCTTTTGGCTGCGGGAAGGCGGCGCCCATCGCATCAAACCACGGCTTCATCATCGCATTCATAAAATCGGCAGGATTGCGCTCGGCGGGTTGCTCTGGTGCGGCGGCTGGCTCTTCCTCTTTCGGCGTTTCTTCTTTCTGCGTGAAGAAATTGAGGAATTGCCCCATCAGGCCGCCTTGGTCGCCGCTCGTCATCAGCGCCATGAAGCTGGCCATCATGCTGGTCGCAATAGCGGGGATCATTTCCTGAACGATGGTTGCATTCACGCCCGACCATTGCGCCGCTTGGTCGGCGACGGCACGACGGATCTCAGCACCGCCAAAAAGGAGATTGGCGAAATCCTCGCTCGATGGTGTCGAGAAGCCCGAGCCGAAGCCCGAGCCGAAACCTGACGGCATGAAAGGATTGCTGAAACCGCCCATGCCGCCCATGCCGCCCATGCCGCCCAAGGCTCCCATGCCTCCGAAAGGCATGGATTGGCCCGTCATCCCGCTGAAAAAACGCATCAGATTGTCGGGTCTGGTGGCCTGCTGCTGCATTGCAATCCAGAAGGCTGGCATCAAGGCTTCCATCGCCTTGCGCGTTTGGTCAGGCGAAAGACCGAATTGCTTGGCAAGACCTTCCGAGAAGGCCTGCCCCTGCGGCATGAAATCGAACATGGTGGCCATGGGATACCCTCCGCCGGAATCGGACTGACTGCCCCGGATAAAGGCATGACCGGCCCGCCGGGGCAATCCGCCCTGCGGTTAGGTTCGCCCGGTTAAGGCTTCGGCGGCTTCCGGGTTGAGCGGTTGTGCAACGGAGCGTGGGGCCGAGAGCGGCTCTGGGACAGGCACCGTACGCAACAAATCCCGGCCTGCCATCATGCCTGCCTCTTTCTGCGCGAGAAGCCGCTGATGGTCGCGTGCGCGTACGTCTTTGACCGTGGCATCGGCTGTCTCCTCGTCGCTTCCTAGCGCCAGAAGCGTCTCGCGCCCCAGTTCCAACGCAGAGAGAGTTGTCTCGCGCATGACCACATCGACCTCACGATTCATCAGTTCGAGCGCATGAATGCGGTCATAAGCGCGCGCATGTAGCGTCACGAGCGGAAATTCGGCGCGGATGAGATCGGCCATCGCAAGGGCACCCTGCCTGTTGTCGACGCAGAGCACGATCACACGCGCGCTGCCCGCGCCAGCGGCACGCAGCACGTCGAGACGAGTACCATCGCCATAGAAAATCTTAAACCCGAAACGCGCTGCGTTACGCACCGCCTCGACATTCTTGTCGATCACCGTGACGGCGCAACCGCGTGACAAGAGAACCTGTGTGACAAGCTGGCCAAAACGGCCAAAGCCAACGATCAGCACCGTGCCTTGCGCGTCGGCCAGCGCCGCCAGATCCGCCTCCGGCAAAATCACGCGACGGCGTTTCAGATAAAGATCGACAAGCTTCACCGCAAAAGGGCCTGCGACCATTGAGAGCGCCGCCAAAGCCATGGCGAAATGCGTTGCGTTGGCGCTGGCCAGTCCCGTCGCGGCAATCAACGGAATGAGGACGAATGCAAATTCGCCAACAGGTGCAAGCAAGGTTCCGGCTTTCAGGGCATCTGTCTTCAGCGAGCCGCTGAAGGCCATCAATCCGCCAACGACAAGGATTTTGCAGATGAACAAAGCAGGCAGGGCGATTGCAAGCGCCCACCACCATTGTTTTAGCAGAGCGAAATCGATGCCCATGCCGACGCTCATGAAAAAGAGACCGAGCAGAAGTCCGCGAAACGGTTCGATATCGGCTTCAAGCTCATGCCGGAATGAGGATTCGGCCAACAACACACCGGCGAGAAAAGCACCGAGCGCCATCGATAGACCCACAGCATGCATCAGAAAGGCCGCGCCGAGCACGACGAGAAGCGCCGCCGCAGTCATCACTTCGCGCGCGCCCGACTGTGCCAAAAGGCGGAACAGCGGATTGAGCAGATAGCGGCCGGAGAAAATGACGACCGCGAGCGCTCCGAAGGCGAGCAAGGTTGGGATCAGCACGTCGCCGCCGGGTCGCGCGCCGAAGAGCGGCACCAAAGCGAGAATGGGTACGATCGCCATGTCTTGAAATAGAAGGATCGCAAACGTGCGGCGCCCGAAACTCTGTTGCAGCGCGCCGCGCTCCTCCAACATTTGCAAAGCGATCGATGTCGCCGACAGCGCAAGGCCAAGCCCAATGAGAAGCGCACCCTCCCAACGTTGCCCCGTGAGCATGATCGCGCCCGCCACGAGCGCTGCTGTGATGAAGAGCTGGGCCGAACCGAGGCCAAAAATGTCGACCCGCATGGTCCAGAGTTTCGAGATTTTGAGTTCGAGGCCCACGATGAAAAGAAGCAGCACGACACCCAGTTCCGCGACGCCCGAGACGGTGGCGGGCTCGGTGACAAGGCGCAGGCCGAAGGGGCCCATTGCGGCACCAGCTAAAAGATAGCCGATGACAGCGGATAGCCCCGCCCGGCGGGCCATAGGCACGGCCACCACGGCGGCCCCGCAAAAAACAAGCACCGGGGTCAAGAAATCGGGGGAACCGGCGGCCATGGGCTATCCTGCCTTAACGTAAAGGGAGATCAGGCCTCCTTTAGTCCCTGTGCCGCCCGATGGCGAGAGCCGGGATGCCCAGCACCGCTTGCGGTGCTGCAAGCTGTCCACCCCGCACCGGCCGCACCCTTGACCTTGCCGCCCGGCGCGACCAGAACAGGCGCGCTCTCAACGCGCTGGACTGCCATGTCGAAACCGCCGCTTCTCATTCGCCTCTGCGCGCCGCGCGGCTTCTGTGCCGGCGTGGTGCGTGCGATCGATGCTGTGGAAGAAGCGCTCAAGCGCTATGGCGCGCCGGTCTATGTCCGCCATGAGATTGTGCACAACCGCTACGTTGTCGACGGGTTGAAGGCGAAGGGCGCTGTTTTTGTCGATGAGCTCGATGAAATCCCGCAAGGCTCAACGGCTCCCATAATCTTCTCGGCCCATGGCGTGCCCAAATCCGTGCCCGCCGCTGCCAAAGCCCGCGACCTCTTCGCGCTCGATGCAACCTGCCCGCTTGTGACGAAAGTGCATCGCGAAGCGGAGCTTCACCACAGGCGTGGTCGTACGGTCATTTTCATTGGCCATCGCCATCATCCCGAAGTCGTCGGCACGATGGGGCAATTGCCGGATGGCGCGGTGGTGCTGGTTGAAACGGTTGAAGATGTGATGGCTCTGCCTGCTATGGATGCAGATCGTCTCGCTTACGCCACGCAGACGACATTGTCGGTCGACGATACGCGCGAGATTGTTGCTGCGCTTGAAGCGCGCTTTCCCGGTATTCACGGTCCCCACAAAGAAGACATCTGCTACGCCACCACCAACAGGCAGGATGCGGTCAAGCAGGTTGCGCCGACAGTCGATGCGATGATCGTGGTCGGTTCGCCTAACTCCTCCAATTCGCAACGTTTGAAAGAAACGGCAGAACGCGCCGGTTGTCGGATTGCGCGCCTCCTGCTGCGCGCCGAGGATATCGATTGGTCGCTTTATGGCGCGATTGGCTCGCTCGGGATCACAGCCGGTGCGTCTGCGCCGGAAATTCTTGTCGAGGAAATCATCGACGCGTTCGCCGCCCGCTATGATGTCCGTGTCGAAACCGTTTCGACGGCGGATGAAAGCGTGTTCTTTCCTTTGCCGCGCGCTTTGCGCGAAGCCGCCGCGGAGTAAGCGATGGCCGTTTATACCGAAATTGCCGATGACGAGCTTGAAGCTTTCATCGCAACCTACGATCTCGGTGCCGTCTTGTCGGCCAAGGGCATCGCGGAAGGCGTCGAGAATTCCAACTATCTTCTGCGGACGGAGAAGGGGCAGTTCATTCTCACGCTCTACGAAAAGCGCGTGAAGGAAGAGGATCTGCCATTTTTCATCAATTTGATGAAACATCTCGCCGCGCATGGGTTGAATTGTCCGCAACCTGTCTTGAATAAAAACGGCGAAGCGCTTGGCCGCCTCGCAGGCCGGCCCGCCTGTATTGTCACCTTTCTCGATGGTATCGGTGTAAAGCGCCCCGGCGTTGCCCATTGCGCCGCAGTGGGGACGGCGCTTGCCGATTTGCAGCGGGCGGCAGCCGGTTTCACGATGACGCGCATCAATGCGCTCTCCGTGCAAGGATGGCGACCCTTGTTCGAAGCTGCCGAAGCGCGTGCCGATACCGTCATGCCCGGGCTACGCGATGCCACCGAAGCCGCGTTGATCGAACTTGAAGCGCATTGGCCGGACGATTTGCCGAAAGGCGTCATCCATGCCGATCTGTTTCCCGACAATGTGTTCTTTCTTGGCGCGCAGCTGTCGGGTCTGATCGATTTCTATTTCGCTTGTACCGATACGGTCGTTTACGACCTCGCCATCTGTCTGAATGCGTGGTGTTTCGAGTCCGACGGCTCCTACAACATCACCAAAGGCCGCGCGATGATCGAGGCCTATCGCAAAGCGCGTCCGCTCTCCTCAGCCGAGATCGAGGCCTTGCCGATTTTGTGCCGTGGCGCTGCGCTGCGCTTCATGCTGACGCGGTTGGTTGATTGGCTCAACGTGCCGCCGGGTGCGCTGGTGAAGCCGAAAGATCCGCTCGAATATTTCCGCAAGCTGCGTTTCCATCAGCATTGCAAGGCAGCCTCCGATTACGGCCTTGCCGAATGAAACAACACGTCACGATCTATACGGACGGTGCGTGTTCGGGAAATCCCGGCCCGGGCGGCTGGGGCGCTATGCTCGTCTATGGCGATACGATGCGTGAGATGAAGGGCGGCGAGCCTGAGACGACCAACAACCGCATGGAAATGATGGCGGCCATTTCAGCGCTCGAAGCCTTGAAACGCCCTTGCATCGTCGAACTCTACACAGACAGCCAATATTTGCGCGAGGGCCTGACCAATTGGATCTATGGTTGGAAATCGCGCGGTTGGAAAACGGCTGACAAGAAGCCCGTGAAGAATGTCGATCTCTGGCAACGTCTTGATGAATTGCGTGCCCATCACGATGTCACGCTGCATTGGGTGAAGGGCCATGCGGGCCACCCTGAGAACGAGCGTTGCGATGAACTCGCGCGCGAAGCGATTGCAGAGATGCGCGCTAATAAAGCTTCAAACGCGTCAGAATAAACCTCGTCATTGCGCGGTAGGCTTGAGACCCATCACCCCGCAATCGCGCCGAAATCGGCAACCGCGCGGGTGGCATGGCGCAAGCCGTTCAAGAGCTTCAAGCGGTTCGCGCGCAACGCGGGATCGGCATCGTTCACCGTCACCTTGTCGAAGAAGGCGTCGACAGCGGGGCGCAAGGCGGCGAGCGCTTTCATCGCGCCGGCAAAATCTTCCTTGGCGATAGCGGCGAGTGCTTGGCCCGATGCGGTTTCGAGCAGCGCGGCCAAAGCTTTTTCTTCTGGCACGCCCTTCGCTTGAATGAGAGCGGTGTCGAGTGCGCCGTCGAATGCGCCTGCCCCGTCCTTCTTCTCTTCGGCTTTTAGAATGTTGGCGGCGCGACGGAACCCGGCAAGAAGGTTTTTGCCGTCTTCGGTTGCGAGAAAATCGCCAAGCGCATCGACGCGACGCACCACCATCAAGAGATCGTCCTGATTGCCCGCGCCATAGACGGCGTCGATCAAATCGTGGCGTGCGCCCTTGTCGCGCAGGTAAACTTTCAGGCGATCCGCGAAGAAGGCTTTCAAATCGGGATCGTAACCGGCGAGCGAAAGACGCAAATCATTTTCGATCACGATACGGATGATGCCCAACGCAGCACGACGCAGCGCGTACGGATCCTTCGAGCCGGTCGGCTTCTCGTTGATGCTCCAAAAGCCCGTCAAAGTGTCGAGCTTATCGGCGAGCGCCACAGCAATCGCAACAGGATCGGATGGCACGCGGTCGGATGGGCCTTGCGGCTTGTAATGATCTTCGAGTGCAGCGGCCACGGACGCGTGCTCGCCCTGCAATTCCGCATAGCGGCGGCCCATCAGGCCTTGCACTTCTGGAAACTCGCCAACCATTTCCGTCACGAGATCGGCTTTCGCAAGTTCAGCCGCGCGCTTCGCCAATGCGGGATCGGCACCGACGACAGGGGCCAAGTTGCCAGCAAGCGCGATGATACGATCGATCCGCGCGCCCTGTGTGCCGAGCTTTTCGTGAAAAACAATGTCGAGCGCGCGCAGCTTTGCAAGACGTTGATCGAGCGGCTTGCCCTTGTCGGCGAAATCGGGAAGCGCCTTCTGGTCGATGTCCCAGAAATGTCGCGCATCGGAGAGGCGCGCACGCACAACACGCTCATTGCCCGCAACAATGGCATGGCCGCCATCGCTTGCGTCGATGTTGGAAACGAGAATGAACTTATTCGCGAGTTTACCGGTCTTGGGGTCGCGCAACACAAAGCATTTTTGATTGGCGCGAATGGTGGCACGGACCACCTCATCGGGAATCGCCAGAAAAGCCGGATCGAATTCGCCCATCAGCACGACAGGCCATTCCACGAGGCCAGCGACTTCTTCGAGAAGACCTTCATCTTCGACAAGATCGAGCCCGCGCGCGAACGCGGCGTTCTTCGCCTCGTGTAGAATGATGTCTTTGCGCCGGTCGGCATCGAGCACGACCTTCGCGGCGAATAATTTTTGTTCATAATCCTCGAAACGGCGCACAGTGATGTGACCCGGAGCGAGAAAGCGGTGGCCCTGCGTGGTGTCGCCGGCCGTCACATCGCCAATCGAGAAGGCGATGACCTCGGGCGTTTCGGTTTCAGGCCCGAAGGTGCAGAGAATGGATTGCAGCGGACGCACCCAGCGCAACGAGCCCGCTTCCGCTGAGGCCTTGCCCCAACGCATGGATTTCGGCCACGGAAATGTGCGGACGATCTCGGGGAAAATCTCTTTCAGGATTGCGTCGGTCGGCTGACCCTTTTTCTCGACGATGGCGACATAGAATTCGCCCTTCTTCGGGTCGCTTTCGATCTTCGCCTGATCGAGCGAGGTGAGCCCCGCGCTTTTCAGAAAACCCTGAATCGCGGCCTCGGGTGCTCCGACGCGCGGGCCCTTCTTCTCCTCGCGCTGATCGGGCGCACGGGCAGGCAGGCCTGCAACATGGAGCGTAAGACGGCGCGGCGTGGCAAAGGCTTTCGCCCCTTCGTAGACGCAGCCGCGATCCACCAATGCATTTGTGACGAGTGCCTTCAGATCCTCCGCCGCTTTCCGCTGCATGCGGGCGGGGATTTCTTCGCTGAAGAGTTCGAGCAGAAGGTCAGGCATGGTCCAGATCCAAGCGTCAGCGCAAAGAGTGCCCGGTCCTAACGGCGGGGGCGGCTCCTGTCCACCTCCCGCTCACATTGCGTCTGGCCGGGGCTTGGCGCGTTGGATTAGATAGGCGCGTCAAACGGGATCAGACCATGCGCATCGAAGACCTTCGCACCTCCGACAACATTGAAGACCGGCGTGGCGGCGGCCCGTCCTTTCCTGGGGGCGGGGGTGGTCTGGGGCTCGGCACCGTGGTGGTTCTGGGGCTTTTAGGCTGGGCGCTCGGGATTGATCCGCGCATTCTCATTGGCGGTGCCGAGATGGCGACGCAGATGCGGCCACCGCCGCAACATGCACAGCCTGCGGGGAAAGTCGGCGCGCCGACGGACGATATTGGCCAATTTGTCGCCAAGATCCTTGGCGAGACAGAGGATGTATGGGGCAAGGTTTTGAAGCAGGAGATGGGCCGCGACTATGTCCGGCCGAAGCTCGTGCTCTTTTCGGGTGCCACCAATTCCGCCTGCGGTTTCGCGCAATCGGCAATGGGCCCCTTCTACTGCCCAACCGATCAACGCATTTATCTCGATACGTCCTTCTTCCGCGACATGCAGCGCAAGCTCGGCGGCGGCGGCGATTTTGCCTATGCCTATGTTATTGCGCATGAGGTCGGCCACCATGTTGAGAATGTGCTGGGCATCTTGCCGCGCGTGCAGCAGGCTCAGCGCCGCGCCTCATCGCAGGCCGAAGCCAATGCGCTGTCCGTGCGCGTCGAATTGATGGCGGATTGCCTTGCTGGCGTTTGGGCCAAGGCGATGAACGAGCGGCACCGCAACATCACCGAGCAAGATGTTAGGCAGGCATTGAATACGGCTTCCGCCATTGGCGATGATCGGTTGCAGAAAGAATCGCGCGGCTATGCCGTGCCCGATAGCTTCACTCATGGCTCGTCCGAACAGCGGATGCGCTGGTTCATGACCGGCATGAAGGGCGGTTCGGTCCGCGGCTGCAATACGTTCAACCAGCAGCGGGTCTAAGCCCGCGTTTGCGCCGGTCGGCGAGAACCGCGTCGAGCGCCATGTAGCGCGGCGACTGTCCGTCGCGCAGTGCCATGGCGGATGCGAGCAGGCCAAGCCGCGTATCGGCGCGACCTGTGATTTGCGCCATCCATGTCAGCCATGGTGCAGCTTGGACGGAGATTAGGGCGGCTTTCTCTCCGTCGATCTCCACGAGGGCGTCACCCAACGTGGCAATCCAATCGCCGATCGGCACCATGCCCGGCTCGAGCACCAGAATATGCGGGCACTTCACCTTGGCTGCCGCCGCACGGATCAGCGCGGGGCGGTCGCCGGGGGCGAGAATGAGGCCGCTGCCGCCGGCCTCTGTTACTGCGCCCAGAAAAGGTGTTTCAGCATTCGCGGCAATCGCCACATCGCGGATCAGCCCCTCTGCCACGGCAGGGACAAGCGCGGTTAGCGTGTCCACAAGCGCGGGCACCGGGTGAAGGGCAGGGATCACGACCGAGATCATTAACCCTGACTAGCATGAGGTACGCACAAGGCCAGTGTCTCCGCTTGCATTCGTCCGGATTCTGTTATTTGTTCACTTTATGTTCTCTTTTTCGGAAGATCGTCATGTCCTTTGCTTTTGATGGTTTCGAGCCGGGTTTACGCCTTGGCCAGCAACATAACAGTGCTGAACGCATCGACCCGGCCTTGCGCCGGGGCCGTGCTGCTACGCTGAACCGTTCGGGCCGTTACGAGGCGGAGATCCGCGAGCAGGTTGATGATGGCTGGGAGCGGGACGAGGAATTGCCCCCGCTGAAGACCGAGGTGGCGATCGAAAAGCCGAAAACGGTCATTACTCGTAATGATTCGCCGGATATCGCTTTCGACCGCTCCATCAACCCCTATCGCGGCTGCGAGCATGGCTGCGTTTATTGCTTCGCCCGGCCGACCCATGCCTACATGGGTCTCTCGCCGGGGCTCGATTTCGAGACCAAGCTTTTTGCCAAGCACGGCGCAGCCGAACTCCTCGAAAAGGAGTTGGCGAACCCGAACTATAAGCCGCAGACCATTGCCATCGGCACCAACACTGATCCCTATCAGCCGATCGAGCGCAGCCGCCGTGTTATGCGCTCGGTCCTCGAAGTGCTGCACCGCACCTCCCATCCGGTCGCCATCGTGACGAAGTCGAACCTCGTCACGCGCGACATCGATCTGCTGGCCCCGATGGCGGCGGAAGGGCTCGCCAAAGTCGCCATATCGATCACGACGCTCGATCCGGTCCTTGCCCGCAAGATGGAGCCGCGCGCGCCGACGCCAGCCAAGCGGTTGGAAGCGATCCGACAGTTGAGCGCGGCTGGCATTCCTGTGGCCGTGATGGTTGCCCCCATCCTGCCGGGGCTGACCGATCATGAGATTGAAAAGATTCTTGCCGCAGCGTGGGAAGCGGGCGCACGCGAGGCCGGCTACGTGCTCTTGCGCCTGCCGCTCGAAGTGAAGGATCTCGTCCGCGGCTGGCTTGAAGAGAATTATCCCGACAAGGCCAAGCATGTGCTCTCGCTCGTCCGCTCGACGCGCGGCGGTAAGGATTACGACCCAACCTTCGGTCAGCGCCAAGTTGGCACCGGCCCCTATGCCTGGACCATTGGGCGGCGGTTCGAGATGGCCGCGCGGCGTCTTGGATTGAATGAACGTAAGCTGACGATGCGGACCGACCTGTTCGATCCACCCGTCTTGCAGGGCGGCCAATACGCGCTGCTGTGATGGTGGCTTGGACGCAAAAGCCGCAAAGCGGGCGCGGCCTGCTTGCTCTGCGTCCGTCCCCGGTCTAGTCCGGGATCATGAAACGCGCCGCGCCGAAAGACGCCCCGACCGATCGTCGTAAGAAGACTGACCCGCTTCCGCTCGATCTCCCGAGCGGCCCAGATTTTGCGCGTGAGACGTTGATCATCCAGCGCGGCGTTATGCCGGTCGCCGGTTGCGACGAGGCAGGCCGCGGCCCTCTCGCTGGTCCCGTGGTCGCTGCCGCCGTCATTCTCCATCCGCAAAAAATTCCCGCAGGTCTCAACGATTCCAAAAAGCTCACCAAGCGCGCGCGCGAAGCTCTTTACGAAGAGATTTGCGCAACGGCTTACATCGCTATTGGCTCCATTTCGGCAGGCTTTATCGATCGAAGCGATATTCGCAAAGCGTCGCTTGAAGCGATGCGCCGCGCCGTTATCGGCCTTGCCATAGAACCGCGCCATGTTCTGGTCGATGGTCGCGATCTTCCAGTGCTGCCTTGCGCGGGCGATGCAGTTGTCGGTGGCGACGGATTGTCGGTTTCCATTGCGGCGGCTTCCATTATCGCGAAAGTCACACGTGACCGGATGATGGAGCGCGTCGGCATCGCTTTGCCCGCTTATGGTTTTGAAGCGCATATGGGTTACGGCACCAAACACCATCGCGATGCGATCGCGGTTCATGGCCCATGCGCCTATCATCGACTGAGCTTTTCGCCATTCACCATTGATTTACCATAAATAGCATCGGCGCGTTTTGGGACTCACTAAGTTTTACATCTAAACCTCGCCTTTACCCTGATCCCCGCATTGTCACTCCATAAGTTGCGTTGTTGCTGTGGGGTTTGTGGGTTCATGGTTTCTCTGCGTACCGGGGTTGCCGGCGCTCGGGCTCGGGTCAGGGTCGCGCGTTCCGTTCGTCCGTCGCCAGCCCCCCGGATGGGGGCCATTCCGTTCGAAGCCGATCGCATTCTCGAAGGCGATTGCGTCGCGGAATTGTCAAGGCTCCCCGCCAAAAGCGTCGATCTGGTTTTTGCCGATCCGCCTTACAATCTGCAGCTTGAAGGCGCGCTCTCGCGCCCCGATCAATCGGTTGTCGACGCGGTTGACGACGATTGGGACAAGTTTGCGAGTTTTGCTGAATATGACGCGTTCACCCGCGCATGGTTGACGCAATGCCGCCGCGTTCTCAAACCCGATGGCACGCTGTGGGTGATCGGCTCCTACCACAATATTTTCCGCGTTGGTGCCATCCTGCAAGATCTCGGCTTCTGGATCCTGAACGACATCGTCTGGCGTAAGGCCAATCCGATGCCGAATTTCCGCGGTCGCCGTTTCACTAACGCGCATGAGACGATGATCTGGGCGTCGCTATCGCCCAAAGCGAAGAGTTACACTTTCCATTACGAGGCGCTGAAGGCCGGTAATGACGATCTACAGGTGCGCTCTGATTGGTATTTCCCGATCTGTACCGGGCACGAACGTCTGAAGGACGAAGAGGGCCGCAAGACCCATCCAACGCAGAAGCCGGAAGCTTTGTTGGCGCGAATCCTGATGTCGTCGACTAATCCCGGCGACGTGGTGCTCGATCCGTTTTTCGGCACCGGCACGACAGGTGCAGTGGCCAAAAAGCTGGGTCGCCATTTCATCGGCATTGAACGCGATCCGAATTATGCAAAAGCGGCACGCAAGCGCATTGCCGCTGTCACGCCGGTCGATCCCGCAAGCTTCGCCGAGCCGCCTGCAAAACGCAGCGAACCGCGCATCCCGTTCCAATCGGTGATCGAGGCAGGATTGTTGCAGCCGGGCGATATGCTGTTCGACGAAAAACGCCGCCATAAGGCTTTGGTCCGCGCGGATGGTACGCTCGCGCTCGGCCAACTCGTCGGTTCGATCCACAAGATCGGCGCTCTCGCTCAAGGTTTGCCTGCTTGCAATGGCTGGACGTTCTGGCATTGCGAGACCAAGGATGGCATCAAACCGATCGATTGCTTCCGCCAGACCCTTCGCGAAAACATGGCTGCTGCGTAAACGTCAAAAGATTTGGCTTTGCCGCAAGTTGGCCATGGTTGAGGCGTGAAATCCCATTTCAACGGTGTACTTTAAATCCGTATTTTTGGGAGAAACGCAAATGAACGCGAAATGGCTTGCCCTCGGTATGGCGGTCGCCCTGTCGATGTCGGATGCTGCTTTGGCGCAACAGACACCGGCCCCGGCCCCGAATTCCAATCAAGGTATGGGCCAAGGTATGGGGCAAGGCACGATGCGGGGCGGCGACGAGACGCGCCATCATAGCGCGATGCGCGGGTACGGCTTGGAAATGGGCGGCATCATGATGGGCCGACGTTTCTGCAGCAGCAATGAAGCCATGGCGCCGCGCGTACTGGGGCGCCTCGAAAGCTCGATCAAGCCGACCGATGCGCAAAAGCCTGAAATGGATGCCTTGCGGGCTGCCGCTACTAAAGCGGAGAGCATTGTACGCGCGGCTTGCCCGGCAGCGGGCGACGATGATCGCTCCCCTCCTGCGCGCTTAGCGCAGATGGAGAAGAATGCAATCGCGATGGCCGAAGCAATCAAGACGGTTCGTCCCGCCTTCGATGCGCTCTATGCCAAGCTCGACGACAAGCAGCGCGATCGTATGCGCTGGTCGCGCGGACGTCACTGAGGAAAATTCTCAAGCGCGAAGGCGATCGCCTTTTTCATCACGCTCGGCAGCGCTTCTTGGTCAAGCGCATCAAGTGAAACAAAACGCGCCCCTTTGGGCGCGTTTTTCCGTTTGCTGCAGCGCGCCGCATAGATCGTCAGTTCGAGCGGAAAATGCGTGAACACGTGCCGCACATGGCCGCGCAATTTCACCCAATCCGCTGCGACCGGCGCATGGGAGAGCGCGTCCTGCGTTTTGAAATCGGCCGACCACGCCGTACCCGGCACTTCTGTCATGCCACCAAGCAAGCCTTTGTCAGGCCGCGTCCGCACAAGGATCGTGCCATCCTCGCGCAAGAGGACGAACGCGGCACCGCGGCGGAGTTGACCTTCCTTCTTCGGTGTCTTGCGCGGAAATGTTTCAGCGTCGCCGCGCGCTTGGCTCATGCATGACCCGTTGAAGGGGCATAGGATGCAAGACGGCGATTTCGGCGTGCATAAGGTTGCGCCGAGATCCATCATGGCTTGCGCGAAATCGCCGGGCCGGTCGTTCGGCACCATAGCCGCGGTGAGTGATTTGATCTGCGGTTTCGATCCCGGCAAAGGGTCTTCGATCGCATAGAGCCGCGATATCACGCGCTCGACATTGCCATCGACAACGGTTGCCACGCGATTGAACGCGATCGAGGCAATCGCCGCGGATGTGTAATCGCCAATGCCGGGCAGCGCACGCAACGTGTCCTGATCGGCTGGAAAAACACCGCCATGAATTTCGACCACGGCTTTCGCGCAGGAATGCAGATTGCGCGCGCGCGAGTAATAACCAAGCCCCGCCCAAGCGCTCATCACCGCTTCGGAGGGAGCATGCGCCAAGGCGAAGACGTCGGGAAACAGTGTCAGAAATTTCTCGAAATAGGGTTTGACCGCCGTCACCGTCGTCTGTTGCAGCATGATCTCGGACAGCCAGACGCGATAGGGAATGGCGGTCTCGCCCGGCTTCGCCCGCCAGGGCAGCGTACGGCGGTGCCGGTCATACCAAGTCAGCAATTGCCGCGCCGACGGGCCTGCTTTTGAATCGACGGGAGAGGGGCGGGGCTTTACCATGCTCCCCGTTGATAGCGCCATCATAGCGCTGTGCAAGGTTCTCCACGTCGCAATCCCAATTCACAATCTTATGTCCGCTCAAAAGCCCTTCAAACGCGTCACCCGCCCGCTCGCCGAGCTGGTCGATGCCTGCATCGCGCCGGTTCTGGCTGCGCAGGGCTTTGCCGCATCCGACATTGTGGTCGGCTGGCCCGAGATCGTTGGCGATCGGCTTGCCCCCTTTTGCGAGCCGGTGAAGGTGCAATGGCCCCGCCGTCCCGGCGGTCCTGACATGCCGGCCGATCCAGCGACCCTGATTGTCAGGGTCGAAAGCGCCTTTGCGCTCGAAGTCCAGCATCTGGCCCCCATTATCATCGAGCGGGTCAATGCCCGCTATGGTTGGCGCTGCATTGGGCGGTTGAGCTTCCGGCAGGGTCCCGTCGGCCGAGACCGCAGCCGCAAGGGCACACGGCACCAACCTTCGCGCGAGAAAGTCGCTGAAACCGCCGCAAAACTTGGTTCTTTTGAGAATGAAGGGCTGCGCGCGGCGCTGGCCGAACTCGGAGCCGCCATGGCGGAACGGAGTTCCAAACGCTGATTCGGACAGCTATGGGTCAATCGGCGGGGGAAAAGCGCGTTTTAGCCAAGCCTGCGCTCTTGCCACAAATTGACCCGTATTGAATGGTCCACAAGGCTCCGAATGAAGGGGCGGTTGAGGCGTGCTTTGAGCGCCTTGAGCTGCCTCCCTTGCAGGGACAGGTTTGATGTTGATCCGCCGTACTCTTTTTGCCGGCTTTGCTGCCGTTTTGATGGGTTTTGCAGGGCTTTCTGGCGCCTCTGCGCAAACTGTTACTGCAGATGAAGTGGCCGTTCCCGGGCCTCTGGGCGATATCGTCCTCGGCAATAAGGACGCCAAAGTGACGATCATCGAGTATGCCTCGATGACCTGTAGCCATTGTGCCACTTTTCACGAAAAGACTTGGCCCGCTCTGAAGCAGAAATGGGTCGACACCGGAAAGGTCCGGTTCATCCTGCGCGAATTCCCGCTCGATCCGCTTGCGACGGCCGGTTTCATGCTCGCGCGCTGCTCCGGCAACGATAAATACTACGCGATTGTCGATCTTCTGTTTTCTCAACAGAAAAATTGGGCTTTCTCCAACAAGCCTGTGGAAGCATTGCTTTCCTTGGTGAAACAGGCCGGGTTTTCACAGGAAAGTTTCGAAGCCTGCTTGAAAAACCAGCAGATCTATGACGCCGTGAACGCGGTGCGAGACAGGGCGGCGCAGAAACTCGGAGTGAGTTCGACGCCGACCTTCTTCATCAATGGTCAGGTCCAACGGGGCGCGATTACTGTCGAAGAGTTCGACAAGATTCTGACGCCTCTCGTCGGGAACTGATCGAAGCGGGATCTGTCCGGGGCCCGCGGTTCAAGCAAGGGTCCTCCTGATGATTCTGACGCGACTGCGTATTGCGGGCTTCAAATCCTTCGTCGATCCGACGGAGTTTCTGATCGAGCCCGGCCTCACCGGCGTCGTTGGGCCCAACGGTTGCGGCAAGTCCAATCTCGTTGAAGCCTTGCGCTGGTGCATGGGCGAAAGCTCTTTCAAAAGCCTGCGTGCTTCGGGCATGGACGACGTGATTTTCGCGGGCTCGGGCAATCGCCCCGCTCGCAACACGGCAGAAGTCGCTCTTCTCATCGACAATCGCCTGCGCACAGCGCCTGCTGCGTTTAACGATTCCGAAGAACTCGATGTCTCGCGCAAGATCGAGCGCGAATCAGGTTCGACCTACCGCATCAATGGCCGCGAAGTCCGCGCGCGCGACGTGCAGCTTCTCTTTGCCGATGCCTCAACGGGTGCGCGTTCGCCCGCCATGGTGCGCCAGGGTCAGATCGGTGAAATCATTTCGGCGAAGCCGCAGGCGCGCCGCCGTATTCTAGAGGACGCCGCCGGCGTAGCCGGTCTTCATACACGTCGTCATGAGGCGGAGCTTCGCCTCAAAGCGGCAGAAGACAATGTGCAGCGCCTCGAAGACGTGTTGCAGCAGATCGATTCGCAGGCCGAAGGCCTGAAGCGTCAGGCCAAGCAGGCGTCGCGCTATCGCACGCTTGCTGCCGATATTCGCAAATATGAATCGGTCCTACTCTATCTCTCGCTTCAGGAAGCGCGTCAGCATGTGCTGGAAGCGGAAGCGAAGGTTGAAGCCGATCTTTTGGCTGTTGCCGAACGCGCCAAGATTCAAGGTGAGGCTGCGACGGCGCAGGCCATCGCTGCACATCAATTGCCTTCCTTGCGCGAAGCCGAAATCGAAGCCGCCGCAGCCTTGCAACGTCTGCGTCTTGCGCGCGAACAGCTCGATCAGGAAGAGGCGCGCGCCCGTCAACGCGCCGTCGAGCTCGAGCACCGCGCAGAAGAATTCACCCGCGATCTCGAGCGCGAGAAACTCGCCGTCTCTGATTCCGAAGCCGCGCTGGCGCGCTTGTTGGCCGAAGCCGAAACGCTGATTGCAGCCTCCGACACGGACGAAGCCGCCGAAATCGCACGTGAGAAGCTGGCTGTTCTGGAAGATGAACTTGCCGCTGCCGAGCAGGCGCTTGGCGAAGCGCAGAGCGCGGTATCCGACATCAACGCTCAACGGGCCGCGGCCGAACGCGCCTTGCGCGAAGGAAAAGACCGCGTCGTGCGCTTTCGCGCCGAGCAGGAAAAGCTGAAGTACGATCTCGCTCTGATTGAAGAGACGCATGGCAACGCCGCCGATCTCATGGCGATGGCGGAAGAAATTGAAGCCCTTGAAATGGCATCGATGGAAGCAGATGACCGCGCACAAGCGGCGCGTGCATCCCATTCCGAAGCGCGTGAACGCGAAGCCGCTTTGCGCGGCCCATTGGCTGAAGCTGACCGTGCCGCTCAGCGCCTCGAAACCGAAGTGCGCACGCTTGCAAAGCTTGTCTCGGCTGGCGGCGGTGATTTGTTCCCTGCCGTGCTCGATCTCATCAAGGTCGAAAAAGGGTTTGAAACGGCGCTCGGCGCGGCACTCGGCGACGATCTCGATGCATCGATCGACACCGCCGCTCCGGCGCATTGGTCGGTGGCGGGCGATGGTGCGGATGATCCGGCCTTGCCCGCAGGCGTTCGCTCCTTGGCCGATTGCGTTGACGCGCCGCCCGAACTTGCGCGTCGTTTGCGCCAGATCGGCATCGTGACGAAAGAAGAAGGCCGCGCACTCGCCAAGAGCTTGAAGGCCGGTCAGCGTCTTGTCACGCCGGAAGGCGATCTGTGGCGTTGGGACGGGTTCACAACGGCGGCCGACGCGCCGACGCCGGCTGCCCGTCGCCTTGCGGAAAAGAATCGCTTAGGCGATCTCGAAATCGAAGCGTCTGCCGCGCGCGCCACGGTCGAACAACTGCGTCTCGAAGCTGAAACGGCGCAAAGCGCCATTCGGATGGCCGCGCAAGGCGAAACCGAAACGCTGGAAGCCGCGCGCATTGCGCGTCGTGCGCTCGATGATGGCCGCGAACGCCGCGCCATCGCCGAACGTAAACAATCCGAAGTCGCCGCGAAACATTCCGCACTCACCGAAGCGTTAAGCCGTGTTGCCGAAAGCCTGACAGAAGCGGAAGCGAAAGTCGAAGCGGCTGACGCGCAGATGAGCGGTCTCGGGGACGCGCGCGAACTTGAACAGAAACTCGCGCAGGCGCGTTTCCATGCCGAAGGCCGCCGCGCCGCTGCCGCCGAAGCGCGCGCCGTTGTCGCGGGCCTCGCGCGCGAGGCCGAAATGCGCCAGCGTCGGCTCACCGCCATTCGCGACGAGAGTGAATCCTGGGAAGCGCGCAAGCGTCGCTCCTCAGGCCAGATCGAAGAAATCGAACGCCGCATTGCGACGGTGCAGGAAGAGCGTATCGCGCTCGCCGAAGCGCCTGACAGTTTCGAATTGCAGCGCCGCGATTTGGCAGCTGCAGTTGACGATGCTGAATTGAAGCGCAAGGAAGCCGCCGACCGCCTCGTCGAGGCGGAAACGACGGCGAATGCTGCCGACAAGTTTTCACAACAGGCTTTGGCCGATCTCGCCACCGCGCGTGAAGAGAAGGTCCGCGCCGAAGGCCGCCTGGAAGCAGCGCGCGAGCGTTTGGAAGCGTGCACCCGTGCAGTTCCGGAACGGCTCGAAATGTCGATCGACGAACTGGCCGAGGCTGTGGTCCAATATGGCGATCTGCCTGAGGTCCGCGAGTGCGAAAAGCAGCTCGAAACGCTGAAGGCCGACCGCGAGAAGCTGGGCGCCGTCAATCTGCGCGCTGAGGAAGAGCTGGTCGAGCTCGAAGAGAAGCAAGGGGCCCTCGTCACCGAGCGCGATGATCTGACCGAAGCGATCAAGCGCTTGCGGGTCGCCATTACGGAACTGAACAAGGAAGGGCGCGAGCGCCTTCTGGTTGCCTTCACCACCGTGCAGAATCATTTCGAGCGGCTCTTCACCTCGCTGTTCGGCGGCGGCACGGCTCAACTTCAGCTGATCGAATCGGATGATCCGCTCGAAGCCGGGCTCGAGATTGTGGCCCGTCCGCCCGGCAAAAAGCCCCAGACCATGACGCTGTTGTCGGGTGGCGAGCAGGCCCTGACGGCCATTGCACTGATTTTTGCGGTCTTCTTGACCAATCCGTCGCCGATTTGCGTGCTGGACGAAGTCGACGCCCCTCTCGATGACGCGAATGTGGAGCGCTATTGCGACCTTCTCCACAATATGGCGAACGAGACCTCGACCCGATTCGTTGTCATCACCCATAACCCCATCACAATGGCCCGTATGGACCGTCTTTTTGGGGTCACGATGGCAGAACGCGGCGTCAGCCAGCTCGTTTCGGTTGATCTGGGCGAAGCTGAACGCTTCCTCGAGGCGTCTTAAGAAAAGCCGCGTCGCAGGGTCGCGGGGCTTCGCACCGGATTTTGCCGGTGCGCTTTCTCCGCACTTCGTCGAAAACGCTGATTTTCCATGAAAAACAAGCGTTTAAACAGGGTTGCCGTGTCCTTGACAGGGGTAGGGTCAAAAACTATGTTGCGCTCGACTTCGAGGGGGCGGTTCGGCGTTTTTCTCATCGGTCGGGCATCGGATTTTCAGCATGATTGAGAAGCCGGAGCCTGAAAAACCGGGGGCAACGTCCAAACCATCCGGCGATCCCGAACTGTCGGCGCGTCTTGAGAAATTGGGACAGCGTCTGGATCAGGTGCGTAGCGGCCAAGCCGAGGCGCAGACCAAGAACCAGACGACGCGGGCCGATAATTCGGGGCTGGCCAAGGCTTTCCGCCTTTCAGCGGAATTCGTCTCCGGCCCGATTGCTGGCGGTCTCATCGGTTGGGGCGTGGATAGCGTGATCCACACCAAGCCGTGGGGCCTGATCGTCTTCCTGATGCTCGGCTTCTTGGCCGGGATTTACAATGTGATGCGCACATCGGGTTTCCTGAAGAAACCTGAGGCGTAAGAGGCGCAAAGGCCTGCAAGGGTTGGCGCGCGCGAGCTTGAAGAGAGAAGGGGCCGACCGGCCATGGCCGATCCGATCCATCAATTCGAACTGAAGACGATCGCGACTGTCGGACACATCGGTAATATGCCGATCGTTCTGACGCAGTCCTCGGTCTATATGATCGGCGCTGTCCTCGCGATCACGCTGTTCATCCTCCTGGGTACGTCGGGCCGCCGTTTGGTGCCCAGCCGTTTCCAGTCGATGGTCGAGCTCTCTTATGAATTTGTCGCGGGAACGGTTCGAAGTTCGGCCGGCACCGAGGGGATGAAGTTTTTCCCCCTCGTGTTCTCGCTCTTTATGTTCATCCTGATCCTCAATCTGATCGGGATGGTGCCTTATTCCTTCACGGTGACGAGCCACATCATCATCACCTTCGCGCTCGCTGCGATCGTGATTTTGACGGTTATCATCTATGGCTTCATGGCCCATGGGACGCATTTCCTCGGCCTCTTCGTGCCGTCGGGCGTGCCTGCTTGGCTTTTGCCGCTGATGGTGGCGATTGAAGTGATTTCCTTCGTGTCGCGCCCGATCAGCCTTTCGGTTCGTCTTTTCGCGAACATGCTGGCTGGCCACATAGCGCTGAAGATCTTCGCGGGCTTCGTGCCGGCACTCCTCGCCGCTGGCGCTTGGGGCTTGCTGGCACCGCTGCCGCTCGCGCTCACCATCGCTCTCACCGCTCTTGAGATGCTTGTCGCGGTCTTGCAGGCCTATGTGTTTGCAACGCTGACGTCGATCTATCTCAACGACGCTCTTCATCCCGGTCACTGATTTCCTCAGGAACCGAAACCTCTTCACGATCCTACTTCAAGGAGACTTCCATGGATCCCGTCGCAGCCAAATACATCGGTGCTGGTCTTGCTTGCCTTGGTATGGCTGGCGCAGGCATCGGCCTCGGCCATCTTTTCGGCCAGTTCCTCTCGGGTGCACTGCGCAACCCGTCGGCAGCTGAAGGCCAACGCGGCACGCTTCTCCTCGGCTTCGCGCTGACGGAAGCTTTGGGCATCTTCTCGCTGCTCATCGCGCTTCTCCTCCTGTTCGCTGTCTGATCCTTCTCTGTCCGACCGGGAGGGGCGGTGATCCGTCCATCCCGGCAAGAGGTCCATCATGGCTCAGCCCGTGCAAACCTCGACCGGCGCCCCCGCCCCCGGTGGCCACGGTGGAGGATTCCCGCCATTTGACTCGCATTCCTTTGGCTCGCAGCTTGTCTTCTTCGCGATCGCCTTTGGCGTGCTTTATGTTTTGATGTCCCGCTTCGCGCTGCCGCGTGTCGCTGGCATCCTTGAAGCGCGCCACAAGTCGGTTGAGAACGACATTGAAGCCGCCGCGAAAATGAAGGCGGAGACGGATGCCGCCATCGCCGCCTATGAAAAGGCGTTGATGGAAGCCAAGGGTCGCGCCCAGACGATCGCGGGTGAAACCCGTGACCGGCTTGCGGCAGAAACGGACGCCAAGCGGAAGAAGCTTGAATCCGAACTCGCCCAGAAGCTAACTGACGCTGAAAAAACCATTGCCGCTTCCAAAGCAGCTGCGATGGCCAATGTCGAGCAGATCGCAGGCGATGCGGCCGAAGCCATTATCAAGCAGGTGACTGGCGAAGCTGCGCCACGCGCCACGGTTGATGCTGCTGTCGCTAAAGCCGTCTGACGGGAGCCAGAACCATGTCCATGTTCATGACACCGGAATTCTGGGTCGCCATCGCGTTCGCTGTCTTTGTTGGCATCGTCATCAAGACGGGTGCTGTCGGCGGCATCGGCAAGTCGCTCGATGATCGCGCCAAGCGCATTCAGGATGAACTCAACGATGCGCGTGCGTTGCATGAGGAAGCCAAGCGCATTCTGGCCGACTATCAGAAGCGTCGTGTGGAAGCGGAGCAGGAAGCTGCTGCAATCGTCGAAGCCGCGAAGGAAGAGGCTCAGCGCCTTGCTGCTGAGAGCGAAGTGAAGTTGAAAGACTTCATTGCCCGTCGCACAGCGCTTGCTGAACAACGGATTGCGCAGGCCGAACAACAGGCCTCCAACGATGTCCGTAGCGCCGCGGCCGAAGCAGCCATCAAAGCTTCGGAAGACATTTTGCGCGCGAGCGTGAAAGGTGCCAAAGCCGACGCGATGATCAAAGCCGGTCTCAAGGACGTTCGTTCGCGCCTCAACTGAGAGCGATCTTGTTTTTGAATTGAAAGAGCCGCCTTCGGGCGGCTTTTTTGTTATGAAAGCTCGCAAAGGCTCGGGCGCATTTTTATTGAGGAGCGCCGAAAAGTCGGCATCCAAAGAGCAAAAACCCCGCGTCGGGCTTTGCCCTTTTTGCAATGACGAGCTTAATTTTTCGACGATGGAAGCTCGGCCAACTTTGCACGCAACGTCTTCATGTCGCGCCATGCAAACGCTTTATGCTCTGGCCTGCGCAGCAAATAAGACGGATGCAATGTGGCCAGCGCCGGGATGGTTCGCTTGCCTGTGTTGAACGCAATAAACTTGCCGCGGACGCGCAAAATTCCATCTTTGAGCCCAAGCAGGGTCTGCATCGCGGGCGCGCCAATCGTCACCAAAATATCCGGGTCAGCCAATTCGATCTGACGCCTGATGAAGGGCTCGCAAATCGCCATCTCGGCCAGCGTCGGCGTGCGATTGCCCGGCGGCCGCCATGGCACGACATTCGCGATAAAGACATTCTCGGTCCGGCTGAGCCCGATGGCGGCCAGCATGCGATCCAACAATTGCCCCGATCGCCCGACGAAAGGTTCGCCTATCCGATCCTCATCGGCGCCTGGCGCTTCGCCGACCAGCATCACGCGCGAACCCGGCACACCCGCGGAAAAAACGAGTTGGGTGGCTGTGCGTTTGAGCATGCAGCCCTCGAAGGCTTCGAGCGCCGCCTTCAGGGCCGGAAGGTCTTGCGCTGACGCTGCAAGGCGTTTGGCATCCTGCACGGCTCCATCGGCATTGACGGCAGCAGCAGGCGCCACAGCTTCAAGCCGCGGCGGCTCAGAAGGTGTCGCGGGGGCTTTTTCCAATATCGCCCGCGCTTCGCCCAACCGGTCGTGAGGCTCATCATCGAGCGCGAGATCGACGCCGGCATCCGCATAAAAACGCACCAAGGCGGCAGCGGTTTCGGGATCGAGCGTGGGTTCGTTCGGTGTCATGGGCCCATCTTAATGGATGTTCCCGTTCAGCGGCACCCCACAAGCGCAGGCCATCCAAACCTCAATCTCGCATCCGATAGGGCCTCGACGCTTGACGCCGCGCTTCGCAGGCGCAAAACGGAAAGGAACGGGACGGGAGAACTCGAGATGCAACTCGACGAAGCGCTGTCGATGCCCCGCGAGGGCATGGATTATGATGTGGTCATTGTCGGGGGAGGTCCTGCGGGCCTGTCGGCTGCGATCCGCCTCAAACAGATCAACCCCGATCTTGCGGTCGTCGTGGTCGAGAAGGGCTCGGAAGTCGGTGCCCATATTCTTTCCGGCGCGGTCATGGACCCGATCGGTCTCGACAAGCTCATCCCTGATTGGCGCGAGGACGATGCCGCGCCGTTAAAGACGCCGGTCACCGCCGATCATTTCTATTTCCTCGGCCCGGCTGGTGGCGTGCGCCTTCCTAATGCGTTGATGCCGCCTTTGATGAACAATCATGGCAATTACATCGTCTCGCTGGGCAATGTCGCACGCTGGCTCGCGGCGCGTGCCGAAGCACTCGGCGTCGAAATCTATCCCGGCTTCGCGGCTGCTGAACTGCTCTATGACGATAAGGGCGCGGTGATCGGCGTTGCCACGGGCGACATGGGCATCTCCAAAACCGGCGAGGTGAAGGAAGGCTTCACACGCGGCATGGAATTGCGCGGTAAATACACCCTGCTCGCCGAGGGTGCGCGCGGCTCGCTCTCGAAGCAGGCGATTGCGAAATATGGTCTGTCACACGATCGTGAGCCGCAGAAATTCGGCATCGGCCTTAAAGAGCTTTGGCAGGTCGCGCCTGACAAACACAAGCCCGGCCTCGTCCAACATTCTTTCGGCTGGCCGCTCGACATGAAAACCGGGGGCGGCTCTTTCCTCTATCATCTCGAGGACAATCTCGTTGCCGTCGGCTTCGTCGTGCATCTCAATTATGAGAATCCGACGCTGTCGCCCTTCGATGAGTTCCAACGGTTCAAAACGCACCCGATGGTGCGTGAGACGTTCGAAGGTGGCAAACGCATTTCATACGGTGCGCGCGCCATCACCGAAGGCGGTTGGCAATCAGTGCCGAAGCTCTCCTTCCCGGGCGGCGCGCTGCTCGGCTGTGCTGCGGGTTTCGTCAACGTGCCGCGCATCAAGGGCTCGCACAATGCGATCCTGTCGGGAATGCTGGCGGCGGATCATGTTGCCGAAGCGATTGCCGCAGGCCGCGCGCATGACGAATTGTTAGCCTATGAGGCCGCATGGCGCGCGAGCGACATCGGCAAGGATCTCAAACGCGTCCGCAATGTGAAGCCGCTTTGGTCGCGCTTCGGCACCGCCATCGGCGTGGCGCTGGGCGGCGTGGATATGTGGCTCAACCAGATTTTTGGCATCTCGCCTTTCGGCACGCTGCGCCATGGCAAGCCGGACCATGCGAGCCTCAAGCCTTTGAAAGATGTGAAGCCGATCGTCTATACCAAGCCAGACGGCGTCATCTCCTTCGACAAGCTCTCCTCTGTCTTCATCTCGGCGACCAATCACGAGGAAGATCAACCCGCCCATCTCAAGCTGGCTGATCCCTCGATACCGGTCGATCGCAATCTGCCGCTTTATGGCGAACCGGCGCGGCTCTATTGCCCTGCCGGCGTTTACGAGGTGGTCTATGAGGATGCCGAGGCCAAGACCGGCCCGCGCTTCGTCATCAACGCGCAGAACTGCGTCCACTGCAAAACCTGCGACATCAAGGATCCGGCCCAGAACATCAATTGGACCGTTCCCGAAGGTGGTGGCGGCCCCAACTATCCGAATATGTGAAATCGGTCGCCGCGCCGGAAAACCTTGCCGCGCGGCCCGAAAACCGCCATGGTCCGGTTCGATTTGAGCGCATGCACCCCGCCGGAAAGAACCTGATCGTGGCCTTGTTTTCCACCCGTCCGCTTCGCCTTGCCAAAGCCCTGTTCGGCCCCGTTCTGCTGACTGTGGGCCTCGCTGCGGCCACGCCGCTCGCGGCTGAACAAAAGCCGTCTTGGACGCAGGATGAGGCCGCCGATACGCTGGCAGGCAATTATCTGTCGGCCATCATCGCCGATTCCCAACGCGACACGGCCGCCGCCGCCTTCTTCTATCGCGAGGCGATGAAGGCTGATTCGCGCTCGCCGCATTTGATGCAGCGCGCCTTCATGAGCATGTTGGCCGAGGGCGAGATTGATGACGCGGCGAAGCTTGCCGAACGGCTTCTCAAGCGCGACCCCAACAACGACATCGCGAAGCTGACGCTCGCCATCCGCGCGATCAAGGCCGGCAAATGGAGCGAGGCGCGCCGTTTTCTGCAGCAAGGCGGGCGCGGCCGCGCTGCCGATGTGACGGCGACGCTTCTGACTGCGTGGACATGGCTCGGGTCCAAGAATCCCAAACGCGCCATCGAAACGGTCGATCGCCTCAAGGGCGAAGAAACCTTCGCCATGTTCCGGCAAGTACATGCCGGATTGATTGCCGCCGCCGCTGGCAATCAGGCGGAAGCTGAGAAGCGCCTTCAGGCCGCTTACGAGATCGACAACAAGACACTGCGCCTCGTCGAAATCTATGCGCGTTACATGGCGTCCCAAGGCAAGCGTGATGCAGCGCTAAAATTGCTCGACGATTTCGAGAAGCTTTTGCCGCGCCATCCGATGGTGGCGGGTCTGCGCGCGCAGATCGAGAAGGGCGAATCTGTCGCCTCTGCCATTCCCAATCCGGCGGCTGGCGCATCCGAAGTGCTCTACGGCCTTGGCGCAGCCGGCAATCGGCAGGGCGATGAACTCGCTGCCATCACCTATCTGCGTTACGCGCTTTATCTGTCGCCCTCCAATATGATGGCGACGATCACGCTGGCTGACATCTATGATCGCTTGAAACAATTCGACGCGTCGAACGAAGTCTATCTTTCGATTCCGAAGAGCGATCCGATGTATCGCAATGCGGAGATCCAGGTTGGACTGAATTACGAACAGATGGGCAAGGGCGAAGAGGCCACCAAGCTTCTCGAAAAGCTCGTCTCCGATTTCCCGAACGATACCGAAGCGTGGATGGCGCTCGGCAATATTTATCGGTCGCGCAAGGAATTCGAAAAAGGCGCCGACGCCTATACCAAAGCGCTGGCGACGGTCCAGACGGTCGATGCCGGTCATTGGCCGCTCTATTATTTCCGTGGCATCTGCTATGAGCGCACCAAGCAATGGCCGAAGGCGGAAGCCGATTTCAAGAAAGCGCTTGCGCTTTACCCCGATCAGCCATTGGTCCTCAATTATCTCGGTTATTCTTGGATCGATCAGGGCGTCAATCTTGACGAAGGCTTTCGCATGTTGCGCCGCGCGGTCGAGCAACGCCCGACCGATGGTTACATCGTCGATTCGCTCGGCTGGGCCTATTACCGCCTTGGCCGTTTCGAAGATGCGGTGCGTGTGCTTGAGCGCGCCGTCGAATTGCGCGCAGCCGATCCGGTTATCAACGATCATCTCGGCGATGCCTATTGGCGCGTCGGCCGTAAGCTTGAGGCCGGTTTCCAATGGAGTCACGCCAAAGATTTGAAGCCTGAGCCGGAAGATCTCGAAAAGATTGAGCAGAAGCTGAAATCGGGTCTGCCGGATGATCCGAAGCCTGCGGCCGCCGAAGCGCCGAAAGATACGCCGAAGCAGGGCAATGGCGGCTGAGTTCGATCGCGTCGCGCGCGCACTCGGTCGTGCGCGTGCCAAAATAAATCTCACATTGCATGTGCGCGGCCGCCGCGCTGATGGCTACCACGATCTCGAAAGCCTCGTTGTCTTCGCAGGCGTGAGCGATGCGCTCGCTTACGCGCCAGCAGAGCAGGGCGGCTATACGTTGGCTGTCGATGGCGCAACCGATCTCGGACCAGCGGACGACAATCTCGTCCTGCGCGCCGCACGCTTCATGGCACCCGAAGCGAGTGGCGCGTTTCGTCTCGTGAAAAATCTTCCCATTGCGTCCGGCATGGGCGGAGGTTCTGCCGATGCAGCGGCGGCCTTGCGCTTGGTGGCGGGCGAAGCGGCTTTGACATCGCATGCTGAAAAGATTGGTGCCGACGTGCCGGTCTGTATCGCTTCGCGCGCTCGCATGATGCGCGGCGTCGGTGAAGCGCTAGGACCCGTGCTAGATCTCGCGCCGCTTTTTGCCGTTCTCGTCAATCCGCGCGTGGCGGTGTCGACGGTCGATGTGTTTCGCGCGCTGGGTTTGAAAGCGGGTGACGCATTCGATCGCACCCCGCATCCCGATGTCAGCGGTGACGTTCTCGATCTGCTCATCCGCACGCGCAACGATCTCGAGCAACCGGCGATTGCGGTAGCACCCATCATCGGCGATGTGCTCGATGCCTTGCGCGAACAGGCAGGGCTGCAACTCGCCCGCATGTCGGGTTCTGGCGCAACATGCTTCGGTATTTTCGAGAACCGGCATGCGGCCGTTCATGCGGCGCGTGCCTTGCGATTGATGCATCCTCAATGGTGGGTGCGTCCGACGATTGTGCGGTGATGGATCTGTAAAGCCGCGTTTGTCGTTGTACGCTTTGCCTGCAGAACAGAACTCGTCATTGCGAGGAGCGACGCGACGAAGCAATCCATCTTGCAACGCGCTCTGAGCCTGACATGGATTGCCGCGCCTGCTGCGCAGGCTCGCAATGACGAATGGTGGTTTACGTGCGCGGCGCGACTGCGCGCCCGAGCCTTTGCGAGGACCTAAAAACTAATGACTTCTGCTGATGCAGAAATCGACGGCTTCGATCAGCGCCGATTTGATCGCGCTTTCCGGGAAGAGCGCCAAGGCGTCGCGGGCCATGGCCCCATAATGCCGAGCGCGCTCGATCGTGTCTTCGATTGCGCGGTGTTTGCGCATCAGCGCGATGGCGTGTTCGAGATCGGCATCGGTCACGTCGCTTTGCTCAAGCGCGCGCTTCCAGAAGGCACGTTCTTCATCATTGCCGCGGCGGAACGAGAGCACGACGGGAAGTGTGATCTTGCCTTCGCGGAAATCGTCGCCCGTCTTCTTTCCGAGCTTGGCGGCCGTTCCGCCATAATCGAGCGCATCGTCGATGAGTTGGAAAGCGATGCCGAGATTGGCGCCGTAGGAGCGGCATGCGGCCTGTTCAGCCTTGGGCCGACCGGCAATGATTGGTCCGACTTCGCAGGCGGCGGCGAACAAGGCCGCCGTCTTGCCGCGAATGACGGCGAGATATTCGTCTTCTGTCGTTGCTGTGTTCTTGGCAGCGGCGAGTTGCATCACTTCGCCTTCGGCGATCACAGCCGCAGCATTCGATAGTACTTCGAGTGCGCCGAGCGAGCCGACTTCGACCATCATCTTGAAGGCTTGGCCGAGCAGGAAATCGCCGACGAGGACGCTGGCCTCATTGCCCCACAACATGCGCGCCGCAAGCTTGCCGCGCCGCATTTCCGAGCCGTCGACAACATCGTCGTGCAACAGCGTCGCGGTGTGCATGAATTCCACTGAGGCTGCGAGCTTCACATGGCCTTCGCCCTGATAGCCGCAGAGATCGGCAGTCGCGAGCGTGAGCATGGGCCGCAGGCGCTTGCCACCGGAATTGATCAGATGCTTGGCGATTTCAGGGATCAGCACGACCTCAGAGCCGACGCGCGCGATGATCTGTTGATTGACACGCTCCATGCCCGGCGCGACGAGCGCAACCAGATGATCGATGCCTGGAGCGGGTTGGGACGGCTTGCCGTCGAGAGAAACTACGAGACCCATGATTTGCCTTGCGCGCGCCGCCACTGTCGCGGCATCTTGGCCGAGACCCTGCCAGAACGCGGTCAGCGCCGCAACTCGACTGCCTCGGGAATTCCGGAAACACCGTGTGAACGCGACGATTACCACCCCGGACTGGTCCGACGACACTTTTTTAGGTGGCAGGCTGACGTTGCGGCAGCGGCGGTGCGGCCATCGCGCCGGTACGGATGCGGTTCTTCTGGCAAGCTTGTTACCGCCCGATGCAAACGGCCATGCCGTCGATGCGGGCGCTGCCTCCGGCGCTGCCGGGTTGATGGTGGCCCTGCGGGCGCCGAGGCTTGCGATTGATCTCATCGAAATCGATGCCAACGATTGTGCGCTGGCCGCGCACAACATCGCCGCAAATGGGCTTGCCGATCGATGCCGCATTCTCAATGCCGATCTGTTCGCGCCGGAAGCGGAGCGCGAAGCGGCGGGTCTGGTCAAAGGCAGAGCGGATTATGTCCTCAGCAATCCGCCCTATCTCAAGGCCGATGCCGCCCGTCTTTCGCCCGATCCGGCGCGTGCACGGGCGCATGCTTTGCCAGAGGATGGTTTAGCGCGGTGGTGTCGTGCGCTCGCTTGGTTGGCCGCACCTGATGCACTGCTTGCCGTCATTCATCGAGCCGATGCCTTGCCCGATCTTTTGCAAGCGTTGGATGGCCGTTTCGGTGCCGTTTCGCTACGCCCCGTTCTGCCACGGGTCGATGCGCCTGCCTCGCGCATTCTGATAACGGCACGCAAAGGCAGCCGCGCACCGCTTTCGATTTTACCGAGTTTCGTTCTGCACGATGAAGGTGGCCAATTCACGCATGAAGCAACTGCACTTCATGCTGGTAATTATTGTTTTCAAACACGCATTGATTGAATCGCTTTCGATTTAAAGGTCATTTGTTCAGGTTAACGCTTAGTTTCGATTGAGCCGTAGCGGCAAAACGAGTCTAAATGAGCGCATATTTCTCGTTAATTTGTTCAAGGTTTTTTTCTCCATGGTGCCGAAACGCTGGATTCTATTGTTCGCTGCCGCGACCGCGTTATCGCTTGTTTCGGTCCCGCAGATCGATGCGAAGTCGTGCGGTGGATATTCAAAACCGTGTCCTAAACCGAAACCCGGTAATGGTGGCGAAGGTGATGGCAATGGCACCGGCACCGGCGGTGGCAATAATCCCGGTGGCGGCCAAGGCGGCGGCAATGGCAATGGCGGCAACGGCCAAGGCGGCGGCACGGGCGGCGGTAATAATCCCGGTGGCGGCCAAGGCG